>Ga0306898_1000184_pt1 | contig 25934 bp, 29 predicted proteins | sample AntRauMFilla1564_FD_190424 | JGI IMG/M metagenome (GOLD analysis project Ga0306898, IMG submission 190424) | Saline lake microbial communities from Rauer Islands, Antarctica - Metagenome Filla 1 #564 (v2) (version 2) | ecosystem: Environmental > Aquatic > Non-marine Saline and Alkaline > Saline ...
CCCACCCGCACGAGGTCTGCCAAATGATCGTCAAGCTGCGAGAGTTTGACAAGGCCGACAGCACGTTCATCGACTCGATCCTACGGCACGAGCACAAGGGGCGGATCCACACAGAGTTTCACCAGCTGCGCAGCGACGACGGCGGCACTGTCACCGGCCGCTTCAGCTCAAGCTCGCCAAATCTCCAGCAGATTCCAGCGCGCGACCCGGACATCAAGAAGCTGATCCGCGGACTGTTCATCCCAGAAGAGGGGGAGAACTGGGGGTCGTTCGACTACGCATCGCAAGAGCCGCGGTTGCTAGTACACTTTGCAGCATCGATGCCGGACCGCATGCGAAGCCCTGTGGTCGACACCATCGTCGAGGAGTACCACAAGGGCGACGTCGACCTGCACCAGATGGTTGCCGAGATCGCAGGCATCTCTCGCAAGCAGGCCAAGGCTGTGAACCTCGGGATCATGTACGGCATGGGGGTGACCAAGCTGGCAGCCCAGCTGGACATCTCGGTCGAAGAGGCCAAGCGTATCATGGCCGAGCACAAAGACAAGGTTCCGTTCGTGAAGCAGCTGGCCGATGTAGCCAGCCGCAGGGCCGAGAGCGAAGGCCAGATCCGCACGGTCCTCGGACGCCTGTGCCGGTTCCATCTGTGGGAACCAACGACCTTTGGGTACAATAAGCCGCTACCTCTGGAGGAGGCTAAGAAGGAGTATGGCAACATCAACAATCTGAAAAGAGCGTTTAGTTACAAGGCCTTGAACAAGCTTATTCAGGGATCGGCTGCAGACCAAACCAAGAAAGCGATGGCTGATTGTTATGCCGAAGGCCTCGTTCCGCTGTTGACCGTGCATGACGAACTGTGCTTTTCTGTGACTGATAAAGCGCAGGCCGCTCGGATCAAAGAGATCATGGAGACAGGCCTGAAGCTCAACATTCCGTCCCGTGTGGACGACGACGTGCCAGCCTTTCGGGGCTTGCCAAACAACTGGGGAGAAGTCGAATGAGCAAAGCAGAAGAACAACAGGTGCTGGGGTTCAAGGACATGCATCCTGCTCAGGCCGAAGCGCTGCTGATGTTCATCCACATGGCCCTCACGGTTACTCCAGAGGAGTGCTTTGAGGACGTCTTCGATGCCGCGGAGGACTTGGTCGTCCTGCTGGGCGGCAACGGTATAGAGGTGCACTACGACGTGGTGATTTAGTTTGCCTGCCGCTGTGCGATCTCTGCGTTACGCGCTTGAGACACGGGGTCTGACCCCAACAACGCCATTGGAGGTGTACTTCCTGCCAGTGCTTGTGGAGCCTGTTGGGCCGCGGGCGCTGGCGCTTGCAAGGCAACGGGGGCCGGTGTAGCAACCGGCCCCTGAGCTACCGCAGCAGGAACACCTACAGGCGCCACGTCCGAAGCTCCGGGCGTGGCGACCAGCGGAACAGGATCTGTGAAGTTTTGTGGGATCAGCGGCTGCCGGTTTAGCTGTCGCTCGATTGCACGGATTTCTCTGGCGGGCAGACGCGTTGTCACACGGGCCTGTGTCCGGCCTTCCCGCATCACGGACTGGACGCGGTCATCGGATAGGCTGAGTGGATCGAACCGACCGCGCATGATGTTGCGGATCTCGGTGCTACCCAACCGCGCCTCGCCCGTCAGCTGCTGGCGGATCTGCCGGTCGTTCATACCGAGGCGACGGGCTGTCTCAACCAGATCAAACAGCTGTGCCTGCCCCCGCTGGAGCTGAGCGTTAGCCTTTTGGTAGGCCTCGATGACCTGCTCCTCTGTTGAGTCGTTGGCATTGGCCACGCGACTGAAAACGGATGAAGCATCACGGCGAGCTTGGTTGTACTCAAAGCCCTTGTACTTAAAGGTCTGGTCGAGCTGGGCGCGCAACGGACGCAGGCCCGTGATCACGGCAGCGCCCTCTTCGTACCGATCAAACTCTTGGCCCGTGGCACTGGGTGTCCCAGTCACGGCACGGCTCACGCGGCCCTGAACAAACTTACCACCCTTTTCTTGGACGAACATTTCTGCTGCACCGGGGATATAAGCCCCGGCTACGTGGTTGAAGGCGATCTTCGCTCGTTCCCCCAGAGGGGTGTTTTCAGTGAACAGCGTTGACCCCGTTGGCGTCCGGCCGCTACGCACGGTGACGTTCGCAAGCCGCTCGCCCACAAGGCTCTCGGATGCAAAGGGCTCAAAGATTTTGCCCACACCAGCAAAGGTGGCTGCGCGTATCTGCTCTGCTTCGGATGCACCCACACTACCCTTTTCGCTATAGATCTGCATGGCCGCCCGCGCGGGAGCCAGAGCAAAGTCGTACGGCATCATGTAGCTGAGATCGAGATACTCTACGTCGGGATCACCTGCTGCCGAGATCGGGATAAGCTGGTGTCCTTTGGTGTAGTCTGCGGCGATCTTGTTCAAGTCCTCGATCGTGGGGTTTCCCTCTTCGCCCCAGCCAAGTGTCCGAGCGGCAGCAGCCTGCACACCAGACGGCACAGCCACAGCAGAGGCTAGGTATCCAGAGATGCGCTGCGCACCAACAGCGCGGATCTGCCGCTCGAGCTTGCGGGCAGCGTCAGGTCCAATTGCCGCAACCAGTTCATCACTGGCCTTGAAGCTCATGTCCCGCAAACCTTGATCCATGATGTTTGTCGTGTTGCGAATAACCTCGGCGGGGAAGGCCACAAAGTTTCCGACCACAGGAATGCGGCGGACCATCTTCACGGCTTCCGGCACACGACCATATGTCGGCTGCGTGTTCTTCACGATGTCGCCAGCCAGTGTGTCGAGGTAGCTTGCTGTGCCAGTCAGCTCCGAGGTCCGAGAACCGAGGCCCGACCGAACAAGAATGTCGGACAGGTTGTTCACGGAGTCGGGTGTCAGGCCAGCACTGCGGAATGCGTTGTTGTACTTGGCGCGCTCCGCGCTCCAGTTGACCATCTTCCAATACGTGTCGGAGTCGGAGTACAACTTTTCCAGTGTGGTGGCGAAAGGTACTTGGTCCTTGACGGTCTTGACCCCACTGCCCACGCGCCCGGCAACGGAGAGATCAGAGCCCTCCCTCATCAGGTTCCGGAATTCCTCGACGGTGATGTTCTGCTCTCGCAGACCAAGGTTCCCAGTCAGCTCGTACATGCTGCGGAACTCGTCGTCGCTGAGGTTTGCAGCCTTTGCCCCGGTCAAACGGAAGGAGTCGGAGAACGGCATGCCCCGCATTATGTTGCCGTTTGCCATTGTCAGGAAGGCCCCAGACAAGAAGTTCCGCACCTGTGTGATCGGGCTGTACACAGTCTTGGCAGCCTGTGCCGCACCCTTCGCCTGCAGCGACAGTGCGAGGGCTTCGTTTAGGAAACCTTGCGTCATGCTTTGCGGGGTCGTGAGAGAGGCATAGATCTCAGGTGCCACATAGGCGCCGGTCATAGAGCCGTAAGATCCACCGAACACAGTATCCTTGCCCGGCTCACCGAGCCGAACATATCCTTTTGTCCGCGCAAGCTCTTCACCGATCTGCTCAGCGTCAGGGCCATATACTGCCAATGGGATCGCACGACCAGAGCTCTGGTTAATCATCTGCACCGCTTCGGCTCCTGTCTTTCCAAACTGGGAAAGAGTACTGTCGTACAGAGAGTTGCCTGCGGCAATGCGGGACATGTCTTCTACCGTGCGGAGGAACGCCTGCTTTGGATCCTTGATCTCGCCCAGCAGCTCCCGCAGTGCGGGGGACTTGGTCAGCAGCTTGCTGCGCTCCTCGAGCAAACCCTCTGCGATGTTGTACAGAGGCTTGCCGCCGATCTGCTTCTTGCCGCGGGCGGCCTTTGTGCCGCGCAGCTCAAGTATGGCTTCGTCAGACAGGTTGGTGTTCTTGGCGTCAAGGCCGATCAGGCGGCGAACCTCTTGTTCGGCGTCCGTCCGGACTACGTCGGCTGGGCGGACCTCGGCCAACGAACCTTGCCGCACGCGCGCCCGGTCCATTGACTCAAAGGTTTTCTGTACGTCGTCCACGGCGCGCTTAAATGTCGGGGACCGGGCGACGTTCTTGTCGACAACCCAGTTAGGGTCCTCAAACTTTTTGTACAGGCGGCGGACATAGCCACCCATGTTGTCGTTGAAGGTAGCCAGCATCTGCTCTTTGAGCTCGGGAGAAAGACTGCTCTCTGATACTTGGTCGGCAATGATCGTCGACATACGCGTGATCTGATCACGCATCTGTGTGGCGGGGCCAACAATCTCTTCCCCGTAATCCTTGAGCGCGTCGTCCGTGCCTTGCAAGAACCGGAACAACCCATCGTACAGCTGATCGTGGCCCGCGCGGCCTGTGCCGCGGAGCTTCTGCATTGCATTGGGCGCGAACTTCTTGGCCGCTTGCTCGAACGCGGTGAGGCTCTTCTCGGCTTCGCCCCGCTGTGTTTTGGTAAAGGCCTCTGCTGACTCCACGTCAAGGAACAGATCCTGCGGCGCCAGACCACGAGAGCTAAGGTACTTCTGGAGCGTGGTTCCATCAAGCTTGTTACCAAGGGCTTCCATGCCGCGGACAACAGTGCGGGCAGCCAGTGGTACACCCGGCACCATTGAGACCCCTTGGGCAGCCAGTTTTGCAGCGGGAAAAAGCCCTTCAAAAGCGGCCCCGAAAGCGGTGCCCTCAGCCCCAACACGCAGCTTGTTGCGCAGGCGACGGAAGGCTTCATCCCGACCGGTCAGGCCAGTGTTCTCTTCTGTCTCAAGGACATCGGGCAGGGCGTCGAAAGCATCGGACAATGTGCCCATGCCGTCGGGCGAAACAAAGAAGTCGGACACACCTGCGGCCATGGTGGTCGTGCCTGCAAGGCGGGCCCGCGAACCGACAAACCCTTTGCCTACGCGACTGGCGCCAAAGGCTTCCGCCGAGCGCGCCATGCGCCCACCCTTGCCCAGCACTTCAGCGCCCTTGGCAACCTGCCCAGCCCGGCCCAGCCAACCAGCGATGGGGATAAAGGCCAGACCAAAGTTCGTGATCCCCTCTGCAGCGAGACCCGCAGTGGTTTCAGGATCAAGGCCCAAGTTGTCCTTTGCGCCGACGAAGAAGTCTGTCGTGGGCTGCGAGTAGTTGGTGTCCAGCAGTGCGTCCAGACCGGCGGCGCCAAGCTCCGCGATCCCCTGACCGAGGCCCACGGCCCCCGCACCCATGCCCCGTGCGATATCACTGGCGACAGTGCGGTCGCTTTCCTCGGCATCGGGGGCATCGGCCGCCGGTCCCCCGACCGCTGTAAACGGTTTGCTTGGGTCAAAAGCTGGGGCAACAGTAGGCTCGGGTGAGCCCACTAGGGTGAAAGGCTTGCTTGGATCAAAGACTGCCATTTACGACCCCAGTGGTTCAAAAGTTCCGTCAGGCTGCTCTTGGTACTGCACACCATCTTGCTCAACAATCCTGCCCGAGATGGGCGAGGCCCCGCCCCGTTGTGTAAGCGATTCGGCCACCGCGCGGGCTTTTACAGGATCCACTGTTGCGCCGTCCGCACCAAACACATCGTAGAAGTCTGGGTTCGCAAGGACCAATCCGAGGTTCTGCTGGTACAGACGCTCCGGTGTGTAGGTGCTTGTCTGGCCGCCCGGTAACCTGATCCGCGCAATCTCTCTGTCAGTCGCCAGCTTGGCCGCCAGCGCTCGCGTCTCTGCTCTGGTCGCGTCCTTCGCTGCGTCTTCGGAGCGAATGGCTTTCATACCGGCCAGCGCACCTTGGGCAATGTTGGTCAGCGCGTTGGGGCTCTGCCCCGAGGCAATAGCGAGACCGATCATGGCGAGGTTTGCCATGGCCTTCTGACGGCTATCGTTGTCTACCTCGTCGCTGCCCCCGCCGAGACGCGTCATCACCTCTTCGAAGTCCGTGTCGTAGGTCGCCGGGTTGTTGACCTCTTCCTCGGTCAGGATGGGGCCTGCAACAAGGGGGGCTTCTTCGGCGGTGGGCGCCTCTTCGACGGCAGGTTCTTCAACAACCGGCGCTTCGGTCACTGGTGGTTCCGCTGGAGCGGCTGGGGCAGGCCGACCAGTAAAGGGGCGTGTTACGGTCTCAAGGTTGGGGCCGACGTTGCTTAGACCAAACCTGTCGAAAAAACCTCCGCCTTCTGTTTCGTCTGGGTCCATAAGCGGCACGGGCTCGTTACCCACGTTCCCGTAGGGCATCATGTCATTAAACGATGGATCTCCTGACACGGTTTCACCCGGCAGGGCCGGCGCCGCATCGTCAATAGCTCCAAGGATCGGGGCCCCGATACCGCGCGTGATCCCAGCAAGATCCTCTTGGTACTGCTGCATGTCAAACGCCGAGGCGTCCCGCGCAGGCACTGCGGGCCCTGACATAGGTCCGATGTCCGAGGGCATTGGAGGGAGCTGGCCGCTCGTGTCTTCTGCAAACGAGGGGTTCACACCGCCCATGCCGTACTGTGGGGGCTCTCCAACGATATCCGCCATGGTGAGGCTTGGACTAAGCCGCTGGCGTACTTCGGCCGCAACATCAGCAGAAGCTGGAGCCCCTGTCTGAGCATCCAAAACGCGGCCGTCATCGGTGAGAACAAAAGTCCGGTCACCTACCCGTGTCGCGCGCGCCCGAGCAGCCGACGGCAGAGGAGCATCGGGAGCAGAGGGGGTTGCCAAGCGCTGCGCACCGACGTTGCCCCCAACTTGGAACTTGGCCACCGTCTCGGCCAGCCGGGGAGACGATGACATGATGCCACCCATACCGCGCAGCTTCTCACGAGCTTCGCGAGGCTGGAAGAGTTTGCGCATAAGTGGGTCCATGATCTGCTCCTTATTACCGCATGGCATTTCTGAGGCCGACGGCGCCAAGGCCAAGGCCCGCAACCTGCGAACCAATACTTGGACCGGGCTGAGACATTGTCGTGATCTGCCCAGACGGAGCCCCCGTAATGATGTCCGACGCGAAGGCCAGCTGCTGAAACGGCTGCATCGCCTGCTGGAACTCGTTCGCACGCTGCGCGTCCATCTGTGCTTGCTCCAGCTGCTGCTGCATGCCACCAGTCGTCAGCAGGTTGTTCATGTCCTGCAGGTTGAATTGCTGCTCCGCCTGACCAAGACCAACGAACTGCTGACCGAGGCCCGCGATCCCTTGTCCAAGACCAGCGGCTTGCTGCTGTGCACCAAGACCAGCCTGAATACCAGACAGTCCAAGTTGCGAGCTCTGCAGACCGAGGTTACCGGCCGCTTGCGCACCGGTTTGTGCCAGCTGCTCAGCATTCAGACCAAGGCGACCACCTGCTTCGGCCGCACCGGCCGCGGCGCTCGAGCCGATCTGCCCCAGCTGCCCAGTTGTCTGGGCCGCCTGCAGCGCGCGGTTTGCCGCCGACTCAAATCCGCCGGCTCGCATCTGGGCTGCCGTGCGAGCCTGCTGCTCAAGGATGTTCCGCTGCAGTTCCTGCTCTGCCACAGCCTGACGAGACCCGCCGAAAGCACCCGCCTGAACAGCCTGACCGCGGACGTTCTGCTGCGCGAGCTGGCCCTGCCGAGCGATGTCGGCCAGAGCCTGCTGGATTGCAGCGTCTTCAAAAGGGCTCATGAACTGCAGCGCTGCGTCGGGCGACAGCCCAGCAATACCCTGCCGAGCAGTACTCATCCCGAAGTCGGAGGCTTCCATAAGCTGGCGCTGGGCCTCGGCCGTCGACGCCCGAGCGCGATCTGCCGTGACGCCTACGTCGAGGCCCGCCTGCCGAAGCGCTTCCTGCCCCGGCGCCATCTGCCCCGGGATCTGGCCCGCCAAATCACGTGTTGCCCCGAGAGACTGTTGCAAAGATGCAACACCTTCTTCGGTCAGGGCCGTCCCACGCTCAAGAAACGGCTTGTATGACCCCACGCCCTGCTCAGCAAGACCAAAGGCCTGCAGCTGCGCGGGGGAGAACCCCGCAACCTGCTGACCGGGAAGGTTCAGAGGCGTGGCCATAAGACCCTGTGCGGTTAGCGAAAGGCCGGGAACCCTGTCCCCTGCAGTGGGCACAGCGAACTCTCGTCCGCCGATCACGGCGCTTCCGGTGAACCCAGTATTTACGGGTCCGCCTGCTTGGAACTGCTTTGGCACCCCTGCATTCTCACACATCAGACACGTCCTCCGCGCTCAAACTGTCGCATCATCTCGTACATGCGAGCGGCGCCCGCTTCACGGTCCCCGTTCCCCGCACCTTTGACGGCCTTCTCTGTCATGACGAACTCGCCGTCAGAGAGAAGCGCTTCTTGCACAGGGACGCCGTTCTGCAGGATCACACTGTCGACCGAGTCGCTGGTCCCCGTTCCGGGGCCCTCGACGTATCCGCCGACGTTGAACTGCGTCTGCATCGGCGGTGCGCCAGCAATGCTGCCGTACTGCATCTGTGGGCTGCGCATGGCCATGGCCATCGTTGCGGCAACCATCGGATCGGAAAGGTTTGGCATCTGCCCGTTCATCATGGGCATCTGTCCTTGGTTCAAGGAAGCAAGACCTTGCTGCGGGGCAACCATTCCGCCCATGGCGAAGAGGCCGCCGTCGACAACACCCTGACCACCATAGCCTGCGTTTGCTTTAGATGCGGCACTCGGACCTGTGTCCCTGCCAATGGCATTGTTGAACCTGCGCTGGTTGTCTATGGCGCGGTTCTGTTCCTCGGGAGTACGGTTTGTCACAGCGTTGCCGCCCATGACCGTGGAGCTCTGGTCACGGTCATTACCGCCACCGCCACCGCCACCGCCACCGTCACCGTTGCCGCCACCGAGGCTGCCGAGATTACCAAGACCGCCGCCGGGGATCCGGCCGCCGTACAGCAAAGCCTGCAGCGTGGGGTCCAGCTTGGTTTCTTGCGTTACCGTTTGGCTTTTGGGTGCACCGCACATTATCCGAACCTCATACCTTGGCTATTAAGATAGCCTCTGACCATGTCTTGCTGCGCGGGGGCAAACCCCGCCAGCATTGTGTTGTCACTCATCGTCTGACCACCCACGGGCAACGATCCAATACCCATAGAGGCAGGCATCATTGTGTTGCTGCCGCCAACAGAAGGGATATTGGTTGACGCCATCTGGGCCACGGCCGGTTGCGGCTGCGCTCCAGCGGTGAGCATCGGGTTTGCAGATGCCTGCGTCCCCGTGTTCCGCTGCACAGCGGGGGCCGCAGGCATAGCAGAAGGCTGCTCACCACCACCTAAACTTTGTAGCGCTTTTGAAATGTTCCCGAGGTCCAGCTGCGGAGAGGCGGCGGCCGGGGCCGCGGCGCCAGCACCGGTCGTACCGGCGGCCGAGGTCGCAGCGCCGGGCGCTCCGCCCATCATGGCTCCGAGGGCCGTGCTCCCCGCACCAAAACCAACTGCGTTGAGTGCCGCGTCACCAAGATCGCCGCCTGCAAGAAGCGTGCCAAGTCCTGCACCCAGCGCCTTTGGGGCGGCCGCAGCAAGAAGCCCGGCCCCCGCACCGCTGAGACCAAGAGCGCCTGCTATGCCCGTTCCAACTGTGGCGGGCAAAAGAGATGCCGCCATACTGCCGAGTAGGGGTGCAAGAAATGGAACCATTATGCTTCTCCGCGCACCACGTCTGGTGCTGTCATAGTTTTCAAGGTGCTGCGCCGAAGAGGCGTGTCTGCCGCAGGGCAGGGTATGTTCTTAGGAACCATATCAGATGTTCTAATACGGTGCAACGAAAGGCTCCACCCTATGGAGTCACGACGGTAACGCCGCCAACACTTGCGGTGGCAGACGAGCCTCGTACATGCGGCGTGTCCGTCAGCACCACCTTCAGAAACCCACTCTGCTGGAACACCGCGCCTTCGGGCAGGCCGACATCGTCAGTCTGTAGCGCGGTCAGCGTCAAAGCCGTCGCCCGTAGCGGGCCTGGTACTTGGCTCTGCTGGGCGAACACAGCGAAGTTACGAATGAGCTGCGAGAAGTACGACTGGTTGTACTCTTGTGGAGGGTTCGGAAAGAATGGAATCGGTACGCCGCGGCTCATCAGCGTCTCCCGTCGGGTCGCAAGTCATATCGCATGCTGCCAAGGCGCCAGCCCACACCAGAGCCGTCCGACGCGATGCGTACGCTGAACTGCCTGCCGCGCAGACGCAGGTGGATCTGCTCAGTGCTCTCGTCAATCGTGCTTGTCGTGGTCCGCAGGTAGTTGCCGTTGGTAAAATTCCGCACGCGCGTGGTTACGTCTATCGACGGAGATTCGGTCGAGGAGTTGCGGAAGTCCACGTCGGGGATCATTCGGCGCATGAAAATGAACTGCTCTCCGTCGCCCATATCAAGCGGGCTGGACTGCACAAAGGCGTCTATTGGTGACGCGGGGACCGTGCTGCCGTCGTCGAACCCTGTCTCGTGGTTGTACAAACGCTTGTCAGTGCTGGCCGCCACCGGCAGCTGCTCGATGCCGCGGTCAAGCCACGCCGTGCGCGCCAGCGAACCGTAGTACCACAGGTTCTCGAGGTAATTGAACACAACGTACCGATCGTTTTCAGCGCTGTTCGCCGACGGGTAGAACCACCAGATCTCGCTGTTCGCCGTGTTGGCGGCCGCAAAGATCTTCTCCACCTGATCGAAGTTCATGTCGTTGAACACAAGGTCCCGCACAGAGCAAGGCAGCCGGTTGACCGTCCCCTCGTAGACGTAGAACTCGTTCCGTCCCATCCAGAAGATCCTGTCGTCCACGGCTACAACCGCGTTCGGGCTCTGGATCGTGATGTTCTCAGAAACCTTTGACAGGCCGAACGTGAACGGGGGGCCAATGAACTGCATGGCGTACATGGAGACGTCGGTGAAGATGATTGTCTGCTGGCGGGTCTCGACGGCACGGATGATCTTGGACCCAGAGCCGAGGCGCAAGTCGCCCGCTGTGTTGGTCGCGGTCGGCAGCCAGTCCACCACGGACTCTTGATCCGAGAACCGGATGAGCAGGGGGTCTTGCACGCCGACGTCGGTGAAGGGGTCGCACCCGAAGGCGATGACGTGCCGGTCGATGTCCGACACCATGACCTGCGTTGCCACGGTAGGGGCAGAGATTGCTCCAGATAGATCGCTGATCGCCACGCCGCGGTTGTTGCTCAGCCCTGCAGAGGAATCCCAGAGGTAAATGCCGCCGTTGACGACGTTGAACAGCAGGTCCTCGCCAAAGTTGTCGTGGCTCCACAGACGCAAAGTGTCTTTGATGAGATCAATGGTGGCGGCACTGCCCCACGCGCCGCGGCTCCACGGGCCTGCGCCCCAGCCGGTGCCGAACACAGAGGTGTCGAGACCGATGTTGATTTGATACGCGCCGATCACGCCCGCCCCGCCGTCGCCGGTGTCGGAAGCATTGGCCGCCACAAGCGTGGGGGTGTAGACCCCGTTGATCGTGATCTGCGATAGCGAGGCCACGGCCCGCGCCAGAATAGTGTAGGTCGACGAGTCGACGACCGAGGCAATCTGATACTCTTGGTTCAGGATGTCAGCGGTGATAACGCCGCCAAGGCTGGCCGCATCAGTGTACGTCACGAAGTCCCCGGCCACCGCGCCGTGCGTCGGGTCCGACACAGTCAGCACAGAAGAGCCGTTGACCGCAGCAAACGTAACGGCTCCGGCCGAAGTCGTGCGGCGGATGGGGGTGACGTCGTAGTACCCCTGACCGTACTCGATGTAGTACTTCAGGTGCGTGCCAACGCCGAGGTAGGTCTCAAGGCCCAAGGTCCGCCAGATATGAAGCGCGCGGCACGATCCGAGGAACGTGCTGTTCCCAAGGCGGGCCCAGCCGCCGATCTTCTCAGGATATCCAAACCGGAAGCGAATCTTGTCGCCGTCGAACCATCCACCCTCGTTGCTATACGAAGTGATCTCTCGGTTAATACCGGGACGGAACTGGAGTTTTGTCAGTGGCATCGGGGCATCCTAGAACAGAGCGTTGGTCTTGGTCATGTCCGCTTGCGTGTACCGCTGGTAGCCGGAGATGGTAGGCATCGGCACTGTGACTATCTCCGCGTTAGTTCCAAGGGCCACGGACCGAGCAACATCCATAAAAGACACAGCTTCCCCGGTCCCTAAGTTATACACGCCGCTCACATCCAAGTCAAATAACCGTTTGTGGACCTCGATCACCCTCTCCACCGGCACAAAGTCCCTGTATATCGCATCGCTGCCCTCGAACACTTCGATCCGCCCGGTCGCCGCCGCCTGCTGCCGGAACCGTGTGTGCGGAGAGGGCTGGTCCTTGTGATCCTCGTGCGGACCGTAGACGTTGAAGTAGCGAAACGCCTGCACCGGCATGGGCCAGTCGCGCGAGGTGATGCACTGCTCCACGAGGTGCTTTGATTTGGCATACAGGCTTTGCGGATTGGGGCTGTCGGTCTCCCGAAAGGTCGTAGCATCAGGCCCGTACACAGACGCCGACGATGCAAACTGTATGGGTATGCGACGCAGGGCGCACCGGTCCAGCAGGTCGATGCTGAAGTACACGTTCTGCTCCTGCAGCCTGTCCCAATCTTGGCAGGCAGTGCTGGAGATAGCGCCCAGATGGATCACGCGGTCGATCCCAGCGAGAGAAAAAGGGCCGTCGCCCCACTCGTAGCCCACCGATCCCGGCAGTGCCGCCATCATGTTCTGGCCGATAAAGCCCTTGTGCCCTGTGATCAGAATAGCCATTGCGCTTTGTCATCCACCCATACGTCATATTGCGGCTTGCCCATGCGGAACTCGTGGTATTTGCAGCCCCACTCCGACAGCTGGCTACAGGTCAAGTCTGCCCAGTCTTTACCGGATGCCGCGCCGCGCGCCGTCCAGTACACGATTGTGTGGCCCTCGTCGTACAGCGCGTTGATCTTCGCGATCCTGTCGTACAAAGGTTGGGCGTTAGGGTAGTCGCTGGCCGTCTGCGTGCAGATCGTGCCGTCGATATCAACCACATATTTCTTCAAGGGTTGGGGCATATGTTCCTCTGTGTTGGCAGGTTATAGCAGCCGCGCGGTTGGCAAACATCATCGCCTCCGCCAGATTGCTCGGGTCTTGGACCATCTGCCACGCAAAGGCAGCCAGATACGTATCGCCCGCGCCGCACGGATCGACAACCTGAATATCCCGCGTTGGAGCATAGTGGTCCGCGGACCGCGAACCTCGGTTGCCGAGCGTCACAACAAGGTTCTTGGGCGGTGACACCAGCGCCTCGGCCTCCGCTTCGTTGACCTTGATCCACGCCGCTGTCATCAAACTCAGGTTTTGCTTCTTGGTGTCAACAAACAGGGGAATCTTGCCATCAAGCTCTTGCAGAATGTCATGGGACACAAATCCCTTGCCGTAGTCTGACACCACCACAGCGTCGTAACCGGACAGGTCAGGCAGGTGGCCCAATGGGCTACTCGGTCTGTCGTAATCCACGCGCAGCAATTGTGTCCCATGGCGCGCGTCGATGTAGCGTTCCTTCTCGGACCACGGCTCAGGGGGCAGCATTATCTTCACCTCTGCCCCCAGCGCGATCAGGTTGTTGGCCACGTTGGCAGCCATCCCGTCTTGGACGGTGGTGACGAGATTGTTCAGGAGCGGGGCCGCCGCTTCTGGGTTCTTGCGGCTGCTGCTGCCGTGGATGTAGACATCCCGGCACGCGTCACCGATGACCAAGACCCTCATGGCTGGCTGTCTCCGGGGCGGACCCGGTAGTTGTCGTCGGGGTCGTCAAAGGTCGATACTTCGACCACGGTCCCCGCTTTAATACAGATGAGCTGGTGTGGGACAAGCGGGGCGTTGCGCCATGTGTCTCCGGGAAGCAGGGGCATTTCATGCTCAGAGGCATCGGTCGTGTCGATCCAGCGAAGGGTGAATTCGCCGCTTTGCACGAGCCACGTTTCATCTTTGGTCCGGTGGAAGTGCATCGAGAAGCGCTTGCCCGCCTCGAACACCATGTTCTTGCCGCAGTATCCGGGCTGATCAGCCCAAATCTCTTCCCGTCCCCAGCCCTTCGGTATAATTATCATTGTTCAAAATCCTTGTTGTAGACTTGCCGTCAACATACGGCAGAACAACAACCTTTGCCAAGCCGTAACCGACGATGTCCTCGGCGGTATAGTCCCCGCCCTTTGTAACTACATCCGGTTGCAGCGATACGATCAGATCGTATGGGGTGTCCTCATCGAAGATCACCACCTCGTCCACGCAGCGCAGGGCCTGTAGCATGCGCTTGCGGTCGGCCTGATTGTTGACCGGGCGACTCGGGCCTTTTAACCGGCGCACCGAGGCGTCGGAGTTAAGACCTACGACAAGCCGGTCTCCTAGGTTTTTCGACTGCTCGAGGTATTGCAGGTGCCCGACATGCAGGATGTCGAAGCAGCCGTTGGTGAAGATCAGCATGACAGGTCGTCGTTGCGCTCGGTCGTGCGGCCCTCCGTGGGGCGGCCCAGAATCGTGGTGTCCGGCTCTTTGACGTCGTGCGCGTAGATGCCCATCTGGTGGATCGGGAAGACGTCGGCACGCAGCAGGATGTCGAGCGGAGCGCTGATCCCGTACTTGAGCACATGGGCCAGCATGTTCTTGGCCACAGCAGGGTCGATGGCGTAGGCGTGGGCCCGGCAGATGAAGTGGTAGTTCGGCCCTTCACTGGCATGGGGTGGTGTAGGGAGCACCTGCCAGCCTTGGTTCACCTGCTCGTTGCTGCCCAGATAGCAGATCGAGTTGAACACGGCGTGGTGGGCGTAGGGCTGCACCATCACACTATCGTGTTCGAGAACCACCAGCGGGCGGTCGTCGATCACGCACTTCTGCCAGAGGCTGATGTGGCTCAGAGCACAGGCCACCTCGCCTCGCGTCAGATAATGGTCTGTCACCTTGACCATTGCAGGCACACCGCCGTGGTGGGCAGGAGGCACGATAGGGTTCTGAATGCCGTCGTAGGCGTCCCAGTATTCCCAGTCCATGCCCGCCAGATCGCAGCTCTCCGCCGCGCGCTGAGCCTTCTGCATCGACATCTCGTGGTTCGGGATGCGGATGATGTAGGCTTTGGTAACGGACTGGTCGTAGCTGTAGTTCAATGATTGCACGGGTTAGCCTGTTGTTATGGCGACGGAGACGCTTCCGGTAGCCGAAACCTCCGACCAAGTTGTTAAGGTGCCAACTTGAACAGGGCTGGACTTAAACACATTGTTTGTTCCATCCCCAAGATAGCCGATAACGTTTCTTCCCCAAGCCCAAAGAGTGCCGTCGGTCTTAATCGCCGTGATGCGGTTGTCGCCAACCGACAGTTTTGACCAGTTTGATAAGGCCCCGACCTGAACAGGGCTGGACCTTCGGACTACAGTGCCGTCACCAAGCTGCCCGTAATTGTTATTCCCCCAAGCCCAAATAGTGCTGTCGGTTTTTATGGCTCCCGAAAGAAAACTACCTCCGCTTACACGAATCCAGTTTGTCAAAGCCCCCACCTGAACAGGGCTTGATCGGTTAATAATATTGCCAGTGCCTAGCTGCCCGAAAGAGCTGGAGCCCCAAGCAAATAGCGCGTTTCCTGTTGTTACGGCTAACGTGTGATTAAGGTTTGCCGACACGGAAGCCCATGTGCTTAACGACCCAACCTGCACAGGGGATGAGCGCGCCGAAGATGCGGCGGAACTCAAGTTTAGCCCAAGCTGCCCGTCTCCGTTCCATCCCCACGACCAAAGAGTGCCGTCGGTTTTTACAGCCACACAATGACTGCCGCCTACGGAAACCTGCGCCCAGTTTGTTAGAGCGCCAACCTGTACGGGACTAGATTTAGCGACTCCGTTGGTGTTAAGGCCGAGCATACCAGCGAAATCTCGGCCCCATGTCCACATAGTGCCGTCGGTTTTTATGGCTGCGCTAGTAAAACTTCGTGCGTCAACCTTAGACCAATTGGTTAGAGCGCCCACCTGCGAGGGCGAAGACCTAGTTAAAGTGTCGTTATGGCCTGCTGCTCCATAATTGTTACCGCCCCAAGAATATAATGACCCCCCGCTACGAACGGCCAAAACGTGCTGCCCGGTTGCAGCAGAAGCCCAGTCTGTCAAAGCGCCTACGGAAACAGGGGAAGACCTGTTTCCCGAACTCTCAAAGGGCGGCGGCCAAAAACCGGCCTGAGCGAACCCCAAAACGTCTGACAGAGACCAGACACCCGACGCCACTACTTGATTGGAGTTTGCACCAATGCCAAGGCTTGGGCCGTCCCCCCATGCGTAAAGGTTAGAGTCCCCCAACGGTTGCCCCGTCACCTCTGGAGGTGTCTTGCTGATTACGCCACCGGGAAAGCGATCACCCATCGGTCGGACTCCTTACAGAGCGTCCACGTCTTCGTGGGTTATTGCGGCTTCAATCGCATCCATGCGGGCTTCGAACACCACGCGAGCAGCGTCAACCACGGCGGCGTCATACTGCGTCTCAGGATACGCATCGGTTTCCTTGGCAACCTCGGCGTCAACCACGGCCTTGAACTCGGCCTTGGCTTGCGACCGCAGGCCATCCTTGCGCTCTTCCGGCTCAAGCTCACGCTTCGACCACACGATCTGTGCAGGCTCGACATCAATGTCGATCTGGTGCGTGGTCATGATCTCGCGGTTCGGCACAAGGTCGGGCATGACCTCGACGGCCTCGCGCCAACCGGGCTCTACAGCCAGCTTGTCAGCCGACGGCTTGTAGTCCCACACGTCCTTGACTTGGCCGTTCTTGACGCGAATCCAATAACCCGTTTTCGTAGGCATGGTGTAGCTCCTTTTTCAACTCTCCGAAGACTGTCACCCAGTCCCCATGTCCTGTTTGACGGAAAAGACGCACTGAGTCGTACCACTCCGTCCGATGTCCCGGCTTCGCCCAAAGATAATACGGAAGCACGGGCGTGACAATCCATGTTTGCACGCCCATCGCCGCCGCCATGTGAGCAACTGATGTGCAGGACGTTACCACAATATCACAGGATGCGATAGCCTGTCGCGTGTCTTCCCAGTGCGCCAATGGCACATCTTTGACCCACGCAGGTTTGTGCTCCGCGCCCTCGTCGCGCTGCAGGCTGACGTACTCGACATCCAGCCCCTTCACCGCGTTGAACATGTATTGCGCCGGGAACAGCCGGTGCTGCTGGTGCTCGAACTCAGGGTTGCCCTGCCAGCGCAGACCGATCCGCAGCTTGCCGCTCTTAGCTACATCCGGCTTGGGCATATACGCCGACCCGTCGATGTGCTTGTACTGCCAGCCCAGAGGAATGCTCGCCGTCATGCTCGGCACCCAGAAGTCATGCACCACGCCAAACGCAGCCTCGTGCTGGACAACCATATCGACGCCATCAACATGGCGCATGGTCATCGCCAACGCGCCGGAGCACGCCACAATCACCTGATTGCCGCGCTTCTTCAGTTCGCGGGCGAACCGCGCACCGTGCATTTGGTCGCCCAGTCCCGCCTCTAGGTTCAGCAGGACCGTGCCTTGGCTCACGCCGTCCCAGATCGGTGTCGGCACCTTGGGCGCCTCGTTGCCAAAGACCTTCTCGATCCGGCCGCGATCCAAGAGCTTCATGCCGTCCAGCAGGTGGCCTTTGCGCATCTCGTACCAACCACGGTTGAACGCCGCGCGGTGGTTCTTGGGCTCCTTGATCGCCAGCTCTTGCGAGATTTCCTCGCCCTTCTCAAAGTCGCCGATGATCCCAGCAGCAAGCTGCATGTCCAGCGGATGGATCATCTCGGTCGTCAGCGGCTTTTCACGCCAGAAGCAGGGCTGCACGAAGTTCTGGTGCATGTGCTGCAGGACGTCTTCAGGCTTCTCGTTGTGCCGCTTGCCCAGCTTCGGGGCCACGGCATGCAGGCCCGGGACTTGCCATATCTCCTCGTCGCGCTCCTTCGGGGCGTACTCGTCGAGGTGGTCAAAGTCGTAGTCAAAATCGCTAAGTTCTAGAAACTCGTGAATGCGGGCCAACTGCTTCTTCGGGTCTGCCAGCATGTCCTCATACTCGACGAACAGAAAGCAGGACTTGTCGTAGTTGAACCCTGACAGCAGCGCCGCGTAGCTCTCTTTCAAGTGGCCGATCAGCTCGCTGTTGCGCAGGAACTGCTCTGGATCGTTGGGCTTGGCGATCCGCACGAAGGATGCTGCGCACTCGTCGATGCTGCGCACGGTGGCGATGATCTTGGGCTTGTACGGCAGCAGGTCTTTGAGCACCTGCACCGTCGAGGCGTCCGCCCAGTTCCGCGCTTTGTCGATCACCACAGGCTTGTCCACCTTGGCGTACTTCGCGTCCATAATGCCACGCAACACGGACTTGATCTGGTCGGGGTCGGGGGCTGCCTGCTCGGCCGAGCTGCCCTGCCACGCCTTGAAGGTGTTGAACATCACCTCGCCCAGCCCGCTTGTCGGACTGGTGTGGACGTCAGGGTGCTGGTTGAGCATCGCAGCGAGTACCGTGCTGCCAGAGCGGGGGAGACCAGCGAGGAAGTGAAAGGTTTTGGGCATTAGTTTGTCGTGTCTTGAAAAAGGGCGGCGGTGTGTAGGCCGCCCGCTGCCGCCTGCGCCCATTTAGTTAGGGCGCCGACTTGGACAGGACTGGAGTGGCTGATAACCGTGCCTTGCCCGAGTTCACCGTTGCCGCCGTAACCCCAAGCCCAAAAAGTGCCGTCGGTCTTAACTGCAGCGATGTGTCTGCGCCCCGCCGAGGCCTGCTTCCAGTTCGTAAGGGCGCCGACTTGGACAGGACTGGAGCGGCTGATAACCGTGCCTTGACCTAAGTTGCCGAAGTTTCCCAACCCCCATGTCCAGAGAGTGCCGTCGGTCTTGATAGCAGCGTGGAAAACCTCGCCCCCCGAAATCTGCTTCCAGTTCGTAAGGGCGCCGACTTGGACAGGACTGGAGCGGCTGATAACCGTGCCTTGACCTAAGTTGCCGAAGTTTCCCAACCCCCATGCGTAGAGCGTCCCGGAGGTTGTGATGGCGGCGGTGTGGTTGACGCCTGCGGAAACCTGCGCCCAGTTTGTTAAAGCGCCGACTTGAACAGGACTGGAGAGGTTAGCGTTATTATTGTGCCCAAGGGTGCCGTAGCCTCCGAACCCCCACGTCCAGAGAGTGCCGTCGGTTTTAACACAGGCAGTGTGCCCTTGACCCGCTGAAACCTGCGCCCAGTTTGTTAAGGCACCGATTTGAACGGGGCTGGAGCGGTCGATAGTCGTGCCGTCACCAAGCGCACCTCTTCTATTAAAGCGGTTGCTATTGACCCCCCACGCCCAGAGAGTGCCGTCGGTCTTGACAGAGGCAGTCCTGCCGCCACCCGCCGAAACCTGCGCCCAGTTTGTTAGCGCACCGATCTGAGTTGGACTGGAGCGAGAGATAATGGTTCCATCACCGATTCCAGATATAGGGCCGCCCCCTCCGGAGCCTTGGTAGCCCCAAGCCCAAAGAGTGCCGTCAGTTTTAATGGAGGCAGTGAGCCAGAAACCCGCCGAAACCTGCGCCCAGTCCGAGCCCGCGACCTGCACCGGCGAAGATCTAGAAACAATAGTCCCGTCCCCAATCCCCCCAAATAAGTTGCGGCCCCAGCCATATAGCTCGAATATCGGCAACCCCGTCCACCGCCCCGCAGCGACGGCCTGCACCTGCTCTTTTAGGTTCCAGATTCCCGAGAAGTTGGGCATTTATATGACTCCTTGGAGGGCGTTGATGTGGGCGACGCCTGCTTCAACCTGCACCCAGTTAGTTAAAGCGCCAACTTGGACAGGGCTAGACTTATCAATAATCGTTCCGTCTCCAAGCTGACCGCTAGGGCTATTGTCTCCCCAAGTGAACAAAGTGCCTGCCGTTGTCACGCAGGCGGTGTTGACATCACTTGCTGAAACCTGTGCCCAGTTGGTTAGCGCACCAATTTGAACAGGGCTGGAGCGGTTAATGATAGTGCCGTTGCCAAGCTTGCCGCTGTTGTTGAAGCCCCAAGTAAACAGGGTGCCTGCTGTCGTGACGCAGGCGATGTGATTGCTGCCTGCTGAGGCCTGCGCCCAGTTTGTAAGGGTGCCAACCTGTACGGGACTGGAAAGTCTAATAGTGTTGTTATGACCAAGCTGCCCGTTATTGCCGCCCCATGTAAAAATAGCTCCAGTCGTTGTAATGCAGGCGGTAAAAAAAGCGCCTGCCGAAACCTGCGCCCAGTTGGTTAAGCTACCCACCTGAACAGGGCTGGAACGGTCAATGATATTGCCTTGACCGAGTTGTCCGTCATAGTTGCGCCCCCAAACAAACAAAGTTCCGTCAGTTTTAACACAAGCGGTGTGAACGCCCCCAGCAGAAACTTGAGACCAATTAGTTAACGCGCCGACTTGAACAGGGCTAGACTTGTTGGCGACCGTGTTGTCGCCAAGGCGTCCGTTAGTACCATTGCCCCAAGTAAACAAAGTGCCCGCTGTTGTGACACAGGCAGTGTGCGCAAGGCCCGCAGAAACTTGAGACCAATTGGTTAGAGCGCCAACCTGCACAGGGCTAGAAAGAGAAATAGTGTTGTTGTGACCGAGGCGACCTTCATTGCTGATCCCCCAAGTAAAGAGAGTGCCAGAAGTCGTAACACAGGCGGTGTGCGCATAACCCGCAGAAACCTGCGACCAATTGGTTAGAGCACCGATTTGAACAGGGCTGGACTTATCTATGTTGTTCGTCCCGTCGCCAAGGCGACCGTTGGCACCTTCGCCCCAAGCATACAACTCTGCTCCTGAGAATACGGCATTCCCCGGTACAAACTCCGTCAGCCGTCCCGGCCCAAAGCCGTTGACCGCCTGCGCGCGAATCTTGAACGTGCCGCCGCCGGGGGAGATGCTGATCGGGGAAGCTGAACCAACAGCGCCAGTGCTCAGACCCGTGCTCTCGTTAATCGCGGTCACGATGTACGACGTAACCGCCGCGTCCCCAGTGTCGCTGGGCGCGGTAAACGAAACAGAAGCAGAGCCGATGCTCGTGCTTACGCTCAAGTCGGTTGGTGCGTTCGGTGTGCTGAGAGGCGTAAAACCGCTTAGCGTGCCGCCTTGTCCACGAGGCATAGCTTACTCCTCAACCTGAGTTTGTTGCGCAGCCAAAATCTTCTTGCGCTCGCGATACAACCTTGAAGCTTCCCACATCTTTTCCATGTGCCCAGTCCGCTTTTTGGCGTTCTCACTAATCTTCTTGCGCGTTTCTTCGGACCGAACCTTGCCAAGATGCGCTTTCCGCATCTTTTCTTTGGTTTCTTCCGTATGAGGCACTCCCCGCCGATAGCCGGGCTTGCCAAAGTTGGGGTGTTGCTCCCCCGTGCGGCCGTACATCCCGTTGTGCTCTCCCGTCAAACCCTTAGAGCCCCTGCCGCCGGAACAGATGTTATATCCGTGGGGGGTCTGGGTGTTGTACGCAGAGATAAAACGTGACTCGACCAAGTAGCAGTAGTCCTTTGCTCCCACGCAAAGGATTTCAAACACAAAGTTTTCTTCGCCGTGCTTGGCGATTGCGTTTTTCAGCATAGACCGGGTTCTAATGTTCTGCTTAAAGTGACTGCGCTTCCGGAGCTCCGGATCAATCGTCACTCCAACGTACATCTTTCCGTCAACCTTATTGGTAACGGAGTAAACGCAGGCAGCTTTTTCTGGGAGCTGCATAAGCATTTTTAAGATATGTCCTCATAGCTCACTACGACCTTCAGGTCGTTCGCGGAGCCAGCCGTCGCACCAATCGACCGGTCTTCCTCAAGGTAGAGCGAGGTGTTCTTGTCGATCACGATCAGAGAGGCATCCGCAGGGACGCTCACCGTGCTGACGATCTGAGTCGCCGTACCGCCAATCGCGGCGGCGCTGTAGTAGCTCACAGTGATATCTGCAGCGTTCGTGCCGTCTACGTTTGAAACCACCAGCGAGTTGATCTTGAAGACCTTGCCGCTTGCGGCAGCGTTACTCACCACCGCAGTTGCTGCTGTCGTCGTGAGACTGACCACGGCGGATTTGCCGAGGATCGTGGTCACGTTAATTATGTTCGGGTTTGCCACCTAGCTTCTCCTTAACCAAAAATCAGGGCCGCCGCGACGGCCTTCCCGAATCCAATGCCAGCGTCACCGAAGCTGATGCTGCCCGATCCATCCGTCACCAAAGCCTGACCGCTTGTGCCATCAGTGGTCGGCAGTGTAAGTGCGGTGACGAAAGCTTGCAGATTTGCGTCGTAGGCCAAGACTGTCGTGCCAATCGAAGCTGTCGTCAACACGTTCGAGAGGTCGGCACCCAAACTGGCCACATTCGCGCCTGCACCGCCGCCGTCCGCGTAGACGATGTCCGTCGCGCCGGTGGCGACCGTAACCGTGGTCCCCGAACCTTGGGTCAGGATGATGCTCTCGCCGGAGTTGTTGACGATGAAGTACAACTTCTCCTGATCGTTGGGCGAGATCGTCACCGTGTTGGTGCCGCTAGGCGTGCCGCCAAATACCAGAACCTTGTACTGGCCGTCCGACAGCGCGCCGTCCGAAGTGGTCAGCGTGTGCGTCGTGCCGGTAATCGTGATGTCACCAACGCCATTCGTCAGGCGGTCGATGATCTCAAGATTCGTGTTGGTGGTATCACCCCACGTCCCCGACTGCTCACCATTGGTGATGAGCTCGATGCCGGTATTTACGGTATATGTACTAGCCATAGGTCGCCCTTATATCCGGGTCACGGTTGAATCTCAGTATAGACTGTTGTGGGAGTTGGCGCAATAGGAGTCCAGTCCGTGTCAGGATCAGGCACAATGCGGCCCCAGACCAGAACGCCCCACGGACTGATGAGCCCTCGCGCGGAAACCCCTGTGACCAGAACGTCGATCCCCGTGCCGCCCGTGACGGCCACAGAACCAACAGCCCCCGTCACCGCAAAACCATTGACCGGAATGCGCTGGTTGACCTGCGTCGTGACCTCGCCGACCTGACCAGTGGCCTCGAGCGGCAGCGTAACCGGCTGGCTCCATGCGCCCTGACCCCATGTGCCGCGGCCCCAGCCCTCAAAGAAGACCAAGGCGTCCTGCCGGATCGAGCTCACCAAGCCTTCGGCCGCCACACCCGTCACCGAAACAACAGCGATGCCCGTGGCTGTAATAGTGCCGACGTCCCCTGTCGCGGCCAGACCCGTGAGGATTGGAGCGGTGGAGCCTGTCGCGATGACCGTGTCCACCGCACCGGTGCCCTCGACGCCTGTAAGCGTTGTGCTTACACCGACGCCCTCGCCAATCGTAACGCCCTCAACGGACGTCGTGCCTTCGACACCGGTGACGACAGCGGCGACCAAAGCGCGGAACGTGACCTCGCCGACCCCGCCGGTGGCAGCAACCCCCGTGGCAACAGCGCCGGCGCCCGCAGCGGCCGTAGCAGTGCCAACAGCCGTAGTGGCATCCACCCCCGTTACCGTAACAATAGCCGTGCCCGTTGCAACAACCGTGCCAACGCCACCAGCCGCCGCCAGACCAACAATGTCTGGAGCAGCATTGATCTGGACTGTGACGCCCTCAGCAGCAGCCGTGGCAGAAAGACCCGTTACAGCGAGTGTCGAGTCACCAATAACAGTAAGCGTTCCCGGAGAGGCCGTGGCAGAAAGGCCCGTAACCGTTACCGGTACGGCCTCGCTCCACGCGCCCTCAGACCATGTGCCGCGGCTCCAGCCCGTTATGTTTGCCATGGCCGATCACCCCGCGTGCTTCAAGCTATGCGAATGATCGCCGTCGAAGCATCCGCGGTAGGGAAGACAATCTGGAAGTCACCGGCGGTCGACGTTTTGTCGGCACCAAAGTCCAGCACAGCAACGGTTGGATCGCCAGCAGCGGTGTCGTTGTAAATCAACGCGCCGCGCGCCGTGATCGTGGCCGAGGTGAAGGTCAGGTCATCGAAATCCGTGAACGCCGTGGTGCCGCTCGTCGTGGGCGTGACGTTGGTCAACGCACCGCCGCCCGCAGCGTAAGAGCCGGAGTTCGCAACCTCGTTCGTGGCCGTGTAGGCCGTGGTCGCAGCCGTAAACGAAGCACTGTTGTTATACAGCGCCAGCTTAAAGGTGTTCCCCGTCGAGGTCGTAAAGTTGTGCACAGCTTGCAGGATTTCCTGCTTGAAGGATGTGCAAAGAAAGTTGCCTATAAAAGCCATGTCAAAGTCTCCTTATGAGTTCGGCCAAGTCAGGATGGCCTGCGTCTGTCAGCGCATTATACACTGTTGTGCGGTCACTGCGAACCGTTTGTTTCATGTACTGCTCGACAACGACAGCGATCTGCTTTTGGAAAGCCACGGCTTGCTCCCGCAGTGCGGGGTGCGCGGTTTCCGAAACGCTGACAATCTTCTGGGCCGCCTGCTGCGCAAGCTCCTCAGTGCTAAATCCGCGGCCGCTGGTTGTTCGAACCCCCACGGCGCCGATGTCCATGAAACCCAAACTCATTGCTTCGCCCTAATCACTTGGCCAGTGCGATACTGGTCCGTTGTTTCCTTGGCCTCGCCCAGCAGCTTGATGCCGACAATGGACTCTTGCAGGCGCTTTTCATATCCGGCCAGCACGTCCTGCTCGCCCTTCATGTAGATGTACGCCTCGATCAGAGACCCATACAGCATGGCCATCGGAGCGTTCGTGGCCAGCCACGTCGTGCCCGAGTCAGCAAGCTCCGTGATGCTCTGCGGCCGGTACAGGTAATGCAGCTCCATTGTGTAGATCGCGTCCGGCGTTGGGGCCAGCAGGAAATACTCCACGTCGAACTGCCCGTAGTACTTCGGCTCTCCCGTCGTCGACTGCGAGGGCGTGTACTCTTGCAGGAACGAGATGTCCTTGAAGTCCAAGAACTCTTTCGCTCCACCCACATCAGTGCGGATGCTCAGTGAGTACGGCGCCAAGAAGTCCGCAGGCACCGCCAGATACGGATTGCCGTTGTCGGTGAACGCCGTGGCGTTCTTGCGGAACAGGCTCAGCTGCACCTGCTTGAGGATGCGCTCTTCGGCCTGCCTGATGAACAACGGGATATTGGTGACGAAACTGCTTTCGTCATTCTCCGTGTAGTCAATGACGGCCTGCTTCAACTGGCCATATGTAAAGCTCATGTCGTCACCACCGTAACTTGTCCAGCCTTGCCTATCATACGAACGCTCTGAAGGCGAGGCGCTTCTACCGTCGGGACGCCAACGAAGACCTTGAGGGTCTCAGGGCCGTCGGGCCGTGGATTCCGCAACGCCTGCGGATCCGACTTGTGCCGGGACGGGGTGAGCTGCGGGTGCTTTTCCTCGAACTCGTCAGCGCCAACAAGCGCACCCGTCCACTCCTTGCGCATGTCGCGCAGCCGGTAGCGGAACCCGGAGCGGTCCGAAATCCCGTAAGCATTCTTCTCGGAAGCAAAAGCCATTAGACCCTCAGGTATCTACCGCTCGGCCGCATGATGAGCGGCACTCGGTCCTCGTCTTCCATCGCGGCGCGCTGGAACTCTTCCTCGTAGATCGACTTCATCATCTGCACCCGCTCAGGTGCGCGCTTGATGGCCAAGTAGTATGCCAGCCCGGCCACCATGCACGGGTAAAAACGGAACGGGATGCCCGTGGTGTTCGTCAGCGCTCCTGCGTCCTCGATCCGGCGCACGTAGTAGTACACCAGCTGGTCCGTGGAGTTCTCCGGAGTTTGCCAGAGGTTGATCTCCGGCGAGATCTGGCGGTCAAAGAAGAACTGCGAGGGTCGCCCCTGATCAGTCTTGTTCGGAAAGTCCAGATAGTCGGAGCGGCTGATGCGCACCATCTCGATGTCTGTGCCGTTGCGGCGCAGCGCCATGTCCAGAATATCAACGATGTCCGGATCGAGCGTGTATTTCGATACACCCTGCGTCACGGTCAGCGTGTCTTGGGTCACGGTGAACAGGTTCAGACCGCGGTTGGCCCACTCTGCAAACATCAGGTTCAGCGACCGGCGCGCCGTCTTCGCGTCGTACCCTGTGCGCACCTCTTTACCAATGCGCTCATACGCCTCTTCGATCGCTTCCGCGATGTCGAGGTTGAAGTCTCGGCTGCCGGACGTTGTCATTTGTTAC
>Ga0306898_1000187_pt1 | contig 25759 bp, 27 predicted proteins | sample AntRauMFilla1564_FD_190424 | JGI IMG/M metagenome (GOLD analysis project Ga0306898, IMG submission 190424) | Saline lake microbial communities from Rauer Islands, Antarctica - Metagenome Filla 1 #564 (v2) (version 2) | ecosystem: Environmental > Aquatic > Non-marine Saline and Alkaline > Saline ...
GCAATGGCTTTATTGCCGTGTACCACTTGGCGGAAGATGGTTCGACTACTGCGCTCATTGATTCAACTGGAAATAACAATGATGGTAGTGGCAATAGTTTGGATCCTGCCGATCAAGTCGCTGGCAAGCTACCCAGTAGTGCGACCAACTTCGACGGTAACCCTGAAGCCATCACCGTGACAGACAGTGCAGATTTTGATTGGAGCACTGGTGCTATTTCTGGGTGGCTTCAAACCGATACTCTCACGAGTGATGGTACGCTCGCGTCGCGCGGTGGGGGCGGAACTTCAGAGATGCTGCTGTGGTTTGATGAAGGAGTAGACGATCTTGTGTGTGCAGCGAGTATCAATAATCAATTTTTCAATGGTTCGAGCGGCGGAACATACACCACTCGTACGACGGGTGAATGGTTGCATGGATTTTGCTCCTGGGATGGTAGTTCATTGATTAATTACGTAAACGGGACATCTAACTACACCAACACTTCGCCGTCAGGTGGCCTGGACAACGATGCGGTTCCAGCGACGATTGGTCGAGATAACGACGGACGGTTCCTCGATGGTCGGCTGGATGAGGTGCGGTACCACAACACCGGCCGGACGGCTGCCTGGGTTGCTGCTGAGTATGCCAACCAAGATGCTCCTGGTAGTTTTTACACCATCGGTGCCGCTGAAACGCCGCAAAGTGCACTGGGCACCGTCGGCTATAACGTGTATCCCGAGGCGACCCTCAGTGCTGACGTCACCGTGCGTTCGACTGGTACCCAAATTACAACCGTAGATAGTGGCAGTCTCGACACCATGATCGGTGGAGCGTTTGTGATCACCAGCAACAGCGGCGCGCGGACAGTCACTGGTATTACTGTCACCGAAACTGGCTCGATCGATGCCCAGCAGTTTTTGCTTAATCCTAGGATTGCGATCGAGTTTGATACCACAGCGCCATACAACTGTGTGAGTGAGTCATACAACGGCAGCGAAACTGAGCTGACTGGAAGCAACTTCCTTGACCCAAATGGCACCACTACAGTGACAGCGACAGCGTCGATCAACCTCACCCGCGCGCTGTGTGCGTATGTGATCGTCGATGTATCAGATGATACACCCGATGGAGCCGAAATCGACTTCGAGATCTCGATCCCAAATATCGATGTGACTGCGGGTGCGGCGAGCGTTGGGCCGGGTACCGCGATCGTGCTTGATGGCACCACAACTGTACTAGCTCCAGCCTTAAATCAAGCCAACTACCACTGGCGCAACGACGACGGTAGCGAGACCAGCGCCACCTCGGCCAGCGGTGGTGCCGAAAACACACCGATTGGGGGCATTTTCCAAGACACCCAGCAGCGACTGCGCTTTGCGGTTGCAAATGAAGGTAGTGCAACTGCCAGTGGCGTTGACCTGCGCCTCGAGTACGGCACCAAGGTCACCAGCTGTGAAAACGTCGGCTCATGGGAGCGGGTCAATACCGGCGTGGCATTTGACATGGATACCACCTCGCAGCTGGTGGATGGTGCCAACACGACAAACATCAGTGTCGCAAACGGGGGAGTCAGCAACCCGAACCCAACGTTTCTTACTGCCAACAACGGACAAGTTGAATCAGCCGACGAGCTGGCCGTAGCGTCTTTATCAAATACACAATTCATCGAGGTGGAATACGCGCTGACCCTGACCGACGCGTCGGCCTTTCGTGCGACGTACTGTTTCAGGCTTACCAATGGCGGCGTTCCGTTTGCGACCTATGGTAACTATGCTGAGTTGACGGTGCAAGATAGGCAGGATTTCGTGGTACAGCGCGGGACCCAGGTGGTATCAGGTACAGGCGTCACCCTGACCGCCGGGGTTGATTACACTGCGCCATCAAGCAACACCGCTGCCTATGTGCGGATTACCGACACCAACAGTACAGGCGCCGGAAGCATCACCGCTGGGTCGACCATCCAGCCCGACGACATGTTTGCGTATATCGAGGGTGGTGATAATCTCACCAGTAGCTTCTCGATTGTCCGGCCTCCGACCGCCACGGGCAACACCCGCGTGCAGTGGGAGATTATCGAGTACATTGGCATTGCCGGCGCTGACAACGAATTTATCCTGCGCGACGCGGGCGAGGTCACCTATGGCGGATCAGCTTTGACGGCCAGTGGTCCAGCTGTAACAGGTGTCGTGGATGACAACGACGTAGTGGTATTTATCACCGGGCAATACAACCCAGCCACTAATGTGGGTGATTACAACACCGCCCTGTCGATCTCCAGCTGGAACGCAGTGACCGATCAGCCCTCATTTGAGCGGGGTGACGCCGACGGAATCGCAGCGCGGGTCAGCTACGCTGTGGTTGAGTTCACCGGTGCCAGTTGGGCAGTGCAGCGCGCCGAGCATACCTTTAGTGCGGCTGGTGTGACCGAAACCCAGCCGATCACCGCGGTCAATAGTCTGCTGCGCACGTTTGTGCATCCGCAGAAATTATCGGGAGACGAGTTGATCAACCTCGATGAAAGCGGGCACGAAGTGTGGTTGTCGAGTATCGGCGCGGTGTCGTTCCAACTAGAAAATAACTCAACCAACCCAAGTCAGCAGCGTTCAGTCGCGTGGGTAATTGAAAACACCCAGCTGGGCGATGGCTCGATGGCGGTGTATCGTTCAAATGGCTTAATTGCGCAGACCAACACGCAGCCGACCACGTATCTATTCAACATCGGCGCAACGGTAGTGCCACAAAACGCCTCAATCTGGGCCACGACCCGTAGTACTGGCGGGGGGAATGCTCACCCCCGCGCCCAGCTGGGTGCACGAGTGCTCAACTCCACTCAGTTTGAATTATGGAAAAGTGATGAAGGGCAAAACCAAAACTTCCGCGTTGAGGTGGTGGAATGGCCAGTGGCCGAGCCATCGATCAGGCAGACTCATTACCGCTTGTACGTCGACAACGACGCCCTGACCCCGACCGACCCGTGGCCAGCGGGCCCTAGTGACCTAGGTGAAAACGCCGCTATGACCGACACCGATGAGCCACTAGGCGATGGTGAGCAGACCCGTATCCGATTAGGATTATTTATCAACAACGCGTCGCTGGTAGCTGACAGTCTGAGCTTTAAGCTGCAATACGCGCGGCGAGTGTCGACGTGTTCGGCGGTCAGTACCTGGGACGACGTCGGTGAGGCAGGCGGCAGTGCGACCTGGCGCGCGGTTGATGGTGCACCAGCCGACGGCACCGAGCTGCTTGGTGGTGGAGCGTTACTACTATCGACCTCGAACATTGCCGGTACCTACGAGGAAAACAGCCCGTCGGCCCCCAACCCCAACAACGTCGAAGTGGGTGAGTATCTCGAATACGACTGGCTGGTACAGAATAACGCCGCCATTCAAAAGAGTAGCTACTGCTTCCGCATGACCCAGACCGATGGCTCGGTGCTAAGTGGCTACGACGTGTATCCAACCGTGCGCACCTCGGGCTACACTCCAGTGATTGCTAACTGGCGTTGGTACACCGATACCGAAAACCTCACCCCGACCACACCGCTGGCAGGCGAAAACGTCGCACCCAGTGCGGTGAGTAATGGGGAAGAGCTCAAGCTGCGCGTATCGGTGACCGAGGTCGAGGGTGCACCCGGGCAAAATATCAAGTTTAATTTGCAGTATTCAGAGTATCCCGACTTCCGCGACGCAGTGGTGCTGAGTGCCACTACTTCGTGTGATGGTAATGATCTATGGTGCTACGTCGACGGCGCAGGCGCTGATAATCAAACTATCGAAACCACAGTTCTAACTGGAGTAGATAGCTGCGCGGCCGGAGTCGGCGTGGGTTGTGGTACCTACAACGAGGCGGTTGGGCTTTCGGGCGTGTACAACCAGCCAGCGTTCTCCACCTCCGAGCACGAATTTACCTTGCGGCATGACGGCGCAAGGGTCAATGCCGTCTATTACTTCCGCTTGTTCGATGCAACCAACGGCGTACCGCTGTTTGCCAGCGGGTCGTTCCCGAGCCTCACTACCGAAGGCGCGGTACTGACGTTTGCCGTCAGAGGGATTGCTACCGACACTACAACTGAAGGTGTCACTACCGATATTACGACGCAGGCGACCGAGGTCAATTTTGGCTCGCTCGCCATGGACACCGATCAAGAGGCCGCGCAGCGACTCACCATCTTTACCAATGGCACCCAAGGCTACCAAGTATTTATGGTCATCGACCAAGATCTGTCCGACAGCTATGGCAACACCATCGCGAGTGTCGCCGGTACCAACGCCGCACCAACTGCGTGGAGTACTGGCTGTACCAGCGCAACTACTGGCTGCTTTGGGTATCACGTCGGTGACGATTCACTCGGTGGCGGCTCACTGCGCTTTGCGCTCGACGACACATTTGCCGGGGTAGAATCAGGCCCAGTCGAGGTCATGGCCAGCAACGTGCCCGTGACATTCGACGTCAGCGAAATCATCTACCGCACCAGGGTAAGCTTCTTGCAGCCAGCCGGCGACTACACCGCAACCATTCAGTACATCGCCGTGCCGGTGTTCTAACAAGAAGGAGTTGTAACTTGGGTAAAAATCTGTAGAATAGCTGGTACTTGCCTTGCCGAGGTAAGTGGGTGAACCTTTTGGCTACTATGGTCGTGCGGTACATTCCGATTGTATGCATTCGCATACGTCGTCATTCCGGATTGCAAGTAAAAATGAGTGAACTCATTTTTGCTTGAATCCTCCATTCCGACGTAGCTCAGCGGTAGAGCAGTTGACTGTAAGCGTGAAGCATCGCTTCAAAAATAGCAGCCTTGTCAGGTAACTGACATTGCAAATGTGGTGAATTGTCTGGAAACCCTAGTGTGAACAATAAAATGTTTACAAGGGCAATCAGCAGCCAAGCTTGAGAGTAATCTCTTGAAGGTTCAGAGACTATCCCGAGAGGGAGTAGCCCCAGAAATGGGTCGAAGCGCCACACGTCCCACGGTCGCAGACCAGGACGATGATATAGTCCGCCCCTAGGAGAAATCCCTGGATACGTGTAATCAATTGGCCGCAGGTTCGAATCCTGCCGTCGGAGCCCATAAAAACGTAAGTCACGCAAAGCGTGGCTTTTGTTTTTACAGCTCCGACGGAGAAATAGTTCGGGGAACTATTACGTCAGGATTCGAAAAGCGGTTTGAGGTAGTTTATGAGCGTAGCGAAATAAAATAGCCAAACGCTGCACCGTCCATGTAATGGAAGAATCCTGCCGTCGGTGTAACAGTCTGGGAGACTGTTGCGTCAAGATTCGAAAAGCTTTTGAGTCAGATTGGGAGCAGAGCGAACCAATCTGTCCAAAAGGCCTACTGCTTGTGTAACAAGCGAATCCTGCCGTCGATATAGTAATGGAGCGATACGATTTTGTTCACTGGCACCTTTACTAGTATTCAAGTGATTTGAGTTTACTTTTTAATTTACTAATCACTAGATCGTGATTAAAAAGGTTCTCTTCTGATAATAATACATCAACCTGGTACAAAGACCGAAAGCGTTCAATATGAATTTTGTGTTCGTCCATGCGGCCGAGTAAGCGTTCAATGGTGACTGTCTCTTTGTCACCCCGTTCGACAAGTAATTGAGTATTCAGTTTTTTTGAGACATCAAATCCGACGATAAACAACTCATAGTTTTGAGACTCAAATATGGGTAGTATTCGGTCGTAGTACCAATCTATTATTCCGTCTCGCACCACTAAGCCATTACTTGTTATTTCAGGCAGCCTTTTATACAGTCCCATACAGTATTGCCAGGTGGTAAGATTGAGTTCTTTCTGGCTTAACTTGGGATACAAATTTTTAATGACCGCTTTAATCTCGTCGTTTTCGAGCACTAGACCGTTAAGTTCGGTCTGTATTTTTGCAGCCAGAGTCGATTTACCAACTGCATTCCCACCAGAAAATACCACCAGTATTTTTGGGTGTACTATATTTAATTTAGCTAAGCGAACAAAATACTGATTGTCGATCTCCTTTTGTATCTCAAGCGGGAGATTATCTTCAGAGTCTTGAAGATAATTTTGCGAAAGCTTCATCATATAAAGAAGTATACAAGATATAAACGACTTACGAAACAATTGTAAGTACATAGCTTTAAATCTTTACTTGGGTATGGATGCAGCCATATCTAGTAGCTCTGGAGAAAGACCCATCAGAACCTGTATGATCGCCCAGCTAATTACTTTTTGTTATACTTCGACTATGAAACTCTACCGTTTCAGCCCAATCAAAAATGAAGATGAGTTACAGCAAGCAATCGAGCATATTCATTTTGAATCGTATAAACTCTGCAGGGTAAGCTTTGGTAGGTATTTACCTAACTCAGGCAACATAGGAATATTTTGTCATTACCAAGATGAATATGAGTATCTGACTGGTGTGCGAGAGAAATTAACTGAATCATCAGAAAACTTCAATCAGAAATACTTCAAGCTACATGATCCAATCGTGATTCCTGCCAAAGGCGACGTTCCCGAGGCTACATATAATTTCTTGTACATTCGTCAACCAGATCCATATCGTCATCATGTAGGTGACCTAGATTTCTATTTACCCGAAGATGAATACTTTGAACTAAAGAATGAAATGGAGAATGGTAAAGCAGTATCAGGTGCACGCTTATTTCCAAGTTCACGACTAGAGATGATTGAAATGCTCGATCCAGATTGTGATGTGCTTGCGTATGTAAGTACTGAAAAGATGACTGATATTGTTAAAACCACTAAAAGTGAAGCATAATTATGAAAAATTGCTTGATACTACACGGTACCAGTAATGATTCACAAAGAAACTGGTTTCAGTGGCTCCGAGGTAACCTCGAGGATGTTGGTTTTAAAATGTGGGTCCCAGATTTGCCTAGAGCTGATGTGCCAAACCCAAAAACGTACAATGAGTTTTTGTTTAGCACAGATTGGGATTTTAATGATGAATCTATTCTGGTCGGTCATTCATCTGGAGCGGTAGAGATCTTCAGTTTGTTGCAAAACTTACCAGAGGGCATTCAGGTGAATAAAGCAATATTAGTTGGGGCATTCAAAGATAATCTAGGAGTAGATGATTTATCTCGATTGTTTGATGAACCATATGACTGGGAATTAATCAAAACTAAAGCAAAAGAATTTATCTTCTTTCATTCTGATAATGATCCCTATTGTCCCCTGAATCACGCTGAGTACTTGGCAAAGGAGTTGGGTGGAGAACTGATAGTAATGCCAGGACAAGCACACTTCAGTATTTCTACAGCTGGAGAGAAGTATAAAGAATTCCCCGAGTTGTTAGAGAAAGTGTTAAATTAATTGTATGGCACTAGAAGCTACTCACATCCGTTACGCACTCGACATCAAAGACCGATTTGATGTGTCTGACGAAACCAAATACATCTCAGGTTCTATTTACCCAGACAGTCGTTATCCAACTGGTATCGATCGCACGCTCACACACGACGACTCTCAGATGGAGAAAGAATTCTGGCACAACAATGACTTCCGCAAAGGCTGGGCTGCACATTTGCTGTACGACAAAATTCAACACGAGGTCCATACAGACTGGTTCAAAGATATCTTGAAAGAATCAAATGCAGCTATGGTGAACGAAGAAGATTGGATTATTCGATCAGCCTTAAAGATGCTTCAAGACATTAACGATATTAAACACTTTGATATTAAACAGCATCTAGCTTCTTTGTCTCATATTGAAACACCTAACGGTGAAGATCAGGCGAAAGTGCAAGCATACAATCAAATGTTTATGGATATGTACAATAAGGCTCCAGATGTATCAATCGAAGACCTAGAGCATATGTGGATCAAAATGAGTGTTTCAGTAGATAATGCTGCGAGGATGCGAGAGAAGTCATATGAAATACAAGCTGACGATGTCTTGATGGAGAACGTTCGTGGTATCTATGCCGAAACTATGAATCGCACTGATAAATTCTTTAACCGCTACTGTCTATGAGTACCATCAAAGCCATTTGTTTTGACTTAGATGGTGTCTATTTTAGTCCTGAAGGTAAACAATCCTTTCACCGTGCCCTCAGTGAAGAGTTTGGGGCTGAACCTGCTAGGGTAGATGAGATTATGTATCGTAGTGAGGAGATGCGAGATTTTGTGACAGGAAAGATTGAACCTTACGTGTTGTGGGAATATATTAGACAAGAGACTAGTATAAAAGTAACTGATGAGGAGTTCGTTACTAGGTGGATTAAAGATTACCAAATCGATGCTGATGTGCAAAAAGCTGTCCAATCAGCCAAGGAGCAAGGTTTTATTACCTGTATCTGCACCAACAATAACGCAGCTCGCTTACCAGCTCTAGAGGTAAAATTTGGTTTTTACAGCGACTTTGATGTAGTTGTGTCCTCTCACGAGGTGGGTCATACAAAACCAAGTAAAGAAATCTTTGAAGTACTACTTGAGAAAACAGGAGTACAAGCCAATGAGTTGGTGTACTCTGATGATAATTCTGAGCGATTGCAAGGAGCTAAAGATTTGGGAATTAATGTATTTGTATACGAAAACTTTGAGCAGTTTTTACAAGAATTGAGTCGGTTGGGAATTAGGCTATGACCAGAAAAGATCTTTCTATTTCCGAAGGCCTTTCCTTCGGAAATTCACAAACCACCTAATCCCGCAGAATCACGGTCATTCTGCGGGATTAGGGGGTTTTCCTTGGTAACAGCTTGCAACCATAGAAAAAATCGGAGCTTTGAACAAGCTTGAAATCCTAGAACGGCTACCAGCCCGTACGTTTTGGTGGGGGATAAATCACTGCAGGTTGTTGTAAGTGGGGTATCGTTACAGTATGTTTAATAAAAAAGCGACACACCCAGCAAAGAGTGGGGGAGAGATGAAACAAATGGCGCAAATAATCGTCGATACTTATACTGACTTTGATATTCCGGTAAAAATGGTGGATTCGACTGAGGGGCTACGCAACTATCACTTTTATATTCAGCCGACAAAAACCACTCGAATGAAGTCGATGTCAGCGTATCGAGACGACCTCTGCTATGCACTGCAGAACTCCAAGGTAGAGATCGAAGCTCCTATACCAGACAAAAAGCTCGTCGGTATCACTGTTCCCAAAAAAGGTATATTTCCGACTATGCAGTGGAAGGAGGCTGTCACTCAGCCAGCGTTTCTTGAATCGGCTCCGTTGGCAGTTCCTTTAGGTGTCGACGAGTTTGGAGAAAAACATTTGATAGATATTGCTCGCACACCACACATGTTGATTGCCGGGACTACCGGATCGGGTAAGTCCGCTGTCATACATTCCTTTATAAGCTCACTACTGGCTAAACATACTCCCGAGACGCTCAGGTTCATCATGTGTGACCCAAAGAGACTGGATCTGACTTTGTATAACAATATCCCACACCTACTCACACCAGTCATAACCGATGCCAAAAAAAGCACTCGAGCTCTATCGTGGGCAGTGAAAGAAATGGAGCGCAGATATGACATATTGCAGTCAGAGCAAGTGCAAAACATTGCTTCATACCATAGAAACGTCTATCAGCCAGCCAAGGAAGCTTGGGTACAAGCCGGTTCTAGCGAAGCTACCCAAGACGCCTTACCCGAAGCTGTCCCTTTTATTGTGATTATTATTGATGAGATCAATGACTTTATGCAGTCATACCCGCGGGAACTTGAAGCCTCTATCACCAGGTTAGCGCAAATGAGCCGCGCGGTCGGGATTCATGTAATCATCGCTACCCAACGTCCGTCAGTCAATGTGATCACTGGTGCTATCAAAGCAAACATCCCAACCAGGATCGCCATGTCGGTCGCTTCACAGGTTGATTCACGAACTATCATCGACCAACCCGGCGCCGAAAAGCTGCAGGGAGAAGGTGACATGTTATATCAGGCTGCTGATAGTCCACGGCCAGTCAGACTGCAGAGCTACTTTATTTCCGAAGCAGAAGTGGCCCAGCGTGTCGCACGATTGGTTGCGGCTGATATGATTCCTGGTATGGAACCGCTTGATCTTACCGCAGCGGATGAAGCTTCGGCCTGGTACGGCACCCAGAGTGCAGATGGAAGTGAAGATGATGATCTGTACGAGGACGCCAGACAAGCGGTTATCGAAGCAGGGAAGGCTTCTACCTCATACCTACAGAGAAAGCTCCGGATTGGTTATTCAAGAGCGGCTCGTTTGATGGATTTACTAGAAGAGCAGGGTGTTATCGGTCCAGCCGATGGTTCTGCACCTCGGGAGGTATTAGCAGATTAAATCAGAATTATTATTAACTTAAGCAGGCCGTAAATACGGAAGCCGGACCTCCGTAGGTGATTTTAATATTATGGATAATCCGCCCCTGTAGTGCTACTCTTAGAGCATGTTCAACCCTAGCTGGCATGGTATAAGTAAGCTATAAAAGTATGAAAATTAGCTTTTCTGAAGTGCAGCGTAATCTCTCTGAAATTGCCAATCGCGAGAGTTATACCCTCGACGTGTTATTTGAGCTGATGGCAGCCTATGGGCGCTCAGCTTCGTCTATTACCAAGCTCAGAACTGGCGCATTACTACGGAGACCTGACCTCAGTAGTTAGAGAGGTTCGGAGCCAAGGTCGATTATTAATAATAAAAAGGAAGAATAAATTATGTTTGAAAACTCATTTAGAAATATTGACAACATACTGCATACCGATTCGGGGTCTGCTACTGAGCTCGACTATGTGGAGCAAACTTCCTGGATTCTATTTCTCAAGTACTTAGATGATCTCGACGAGACCAAAAGAACCGAAGCAGCTCTCGCAGGGAAAAAGTACGAGTATATCCTTGCTCCAGAATATAGGTGGAATACATGGGCATGTCCTAAAACCAAGGACGGCACAATTGACCATGTCAATGCTCTTGATGGCGACGATCTAAAAGATTTTGTAAACGACGAACTCTTCCCGTATCTCAAGAAGTTTCGTGCTGAAGAACCAAATACTATTGAGTATAAAATTGGTGAGATATTTTCAGAACTCAAAAATAAAATCTCTAGTGGGTACAAGCTTCGCGAGATACTCAATATCGTAGATGGTATGCACTTCCGACTCTACGAGGAAAAACATGAACTCTCACACCTGTATGAAGGAAAGATTAAAAACATGGGTAACGCAGGACGCAACGGTGGCGAATACTACACACCACGTTCTCTTATCAAGACTATCGTAAAGGTTGTCGATCCAAAAATCGGTGAGAAAATATATGACGGAGCCTGTGGATCAGCAGGCTTCTTGGTTGAGTCTTACAACTACCTGACAGAAAACCAGTCTAAACTTTCATCAAAGCAAGTAGAAATTCTGCAAAACAGCACATTTTACGGTAAGGAAATCAAGTCTCTTGCCTACATCATCGGTATCATGAATATGATCCTGCATGGTATTGAGGCTCCAAATATTAAGCATGTGAATACTCTCGCTGAAAATATCAATGATATTCAAGAAAAAGACCGATACGACGTTGTACTAGCGAACCCACCGTTTGGAGCTGGTATTGGCAGAGAGATTCAGCAAAACTTTGCTATAAAAACTGGAGAGACAGCCTCGCTTTTCTTGCAGCATTTTATAAAAAGCATGAAGGCTGGTGGTAGAGCTGGTGTGGTAATAAAAAACACGTTTCTTTCAAACACAGATAACGCTTCAGTATCGCTTCGCAAACTCCTGCTAGAAAGCTGTGATTTACATACTGTGCTCGATCTTCCATCGGGTACGTTTACCGGGGCGGGAGTAAAGACAGTGGTGTTATTCTTCGAAAAAGGTAAACCCACTAAAAATGTGTGGTACTACCACCTCAATCTAGGTAGAAACCTTGGGAAGACCAATTCACTAAATGAGTCGGACCTAGCCGATTTTGTTACTCTGCAAAAAACTAAAGCCGACTCTGATAATTCCTGGACAGTGAAAGTAAAAGATGTTGACCAAAATACATTTGATCTCTCAGCCAAGAACCCAAACATAGCCGAAGAGGCTCCCTTGCGTGAACCAAAGGATATTTTAAAGGAGATTGATCGGTTAGATAAAGATAGTGCCGATATTATGAGAAAAATAAAAAGCATTCTGTAATATGACTCATTCCGAAAATAAAATTAAAGAATGCTACTTTTTTGTTGATGAGGCTGGTGATCCTGTTTTTTATAATAAAAAGGGCAAATACATTGTGGGTGAGGAAGGTTGTTCACAAATTTTGTTACTAGGTTTCATAAAAACTACTCACCCCAAACGATTACGCAAAGCACTCGCTACGCTACATGCGGAGGTTTTAGCAGACGAATTTTTGCAGGGCATACCTTCTCTTAAAAAAACCGCTATTGCATTTCATGGTAAGGATGATGTTCCAGAAGTTCGTGAAAAAGTTTTTAAATTAATTAAACAACTAGATTTTTCATACCACTGTATTGTCGCGAGAAAGATCGAAGGCACTTTTATAAAGCGCCATAAATCCAAAGAAAGTATTTTTTATGACGACCTAGTGGGTAAACTGTTTGAAAATCCTTTGCATAAAAATGACATAAATTACATTTATTACGCTACCCGGGGCAGTAGCACTCGGCAAGAGTTTATTGAAAATGCTATCCAATCAGCCCAGAATACTTTTTCTAAGAAATGGGGAACACCTGATGCACATGAAGTAATTGTCTATCCACAAAAACCAAGTGATGAACCTTGTCTGCAAATAGTTGATTATATGAATTGGGCGGTACAGCGAGCGTTTCAAAGAGGTGAAGACCGATATTTAAAGTTTGTACAAGAAAAAATCAGTTACTTAGTGGATGTGTATGATTTTGACAAATACCCAAAGAATTTCTATACACAAGCTAACCCATTTTCACTCAACAAAATAAGCCCATTAGTGCTAGGTCCCGAGGGACGCACGGCATGAAGCCGACTTTCGCAACTAATGGACTTATTTCTTACTTATTACAATATACTGAAAGCCTTAAAAGTAAAGTGGGTACACAACAAAATCTATGACAAAAACTACAAAAAGACATATATATAAAGCTCAAAAGGTGGGAGTTATCCCCAACCATTTCGTTGGCTTCAACGAAATGGTTGAAGGTTATTTTGCAATATTAATATGAAAATTGATTGGCAAACAAAAAAACTTAGTGAAGTCTGTGATTTTTCTAATGGATTATGGAAAGGTAAAAAACCACCGTACATAAACGTTGGAGTTATTCGCAACACAAATATTACAAGAGAAGGAAAGCTCGATGATTCAGACATAGCGTATCTTGAAGTTGAAGAAAAACAGTACTCAAAAAGAAGTCTGCACTATGGAGATATTATTTTAGAAAAGTCAGGTGGTGGTCCCAAACAGCCTGTAGGACGTGTGATTATCTTTGATAAAAAAGACGGTGACTTTTCATTTAGTAATTTCACTTCTGCTTTACGAGTCAAAAACCCGAAAGAACTTGATTTTAATTTTCTGCACAAGTTTCTTTTTTATTCCTATATTTCAGGTGTAACTGAAGGAATGCAGAGCAATTCAACTGGTATTAGAAACCTAGATATGAATACTTATAAAGAGGTTGAGTTACCGATACCCTCATTGAACGAACAAAAGCGGATTGTGAAAATTTTGGATGAGGCTTTTGATAAAATTGCCAAGGCGAAGGAAAACGCTGAGAAGAATTTACAGAACTCGAATGATATTTTTGAGTCTTATTTAAACACCATTTTCACAAATCCTAGTAGAGATCATGAAACTAAACAACTTGGTGACATCGCTGATGTTGAGTATGGCTATACTGATAAAGCTCAAAGCACAGGTGATTATCGCTTTGTAAGAATTACTGATACCGATGAGTACGGTCTATTAACGGTATCTAATAAAATGTACGTAAAAGATTTCAAAGACTCCAGTAAGTATTTGTTAGCAAAGGGAGATTTATTGATGGCACGAACTGGGGCATCTGCAGGTAACTTAATGTTTTTTAATAGTGATGAAAAGGCTGTATTTGCATCATATCTCATTAGAATACGAATGCACAAATATATTGCTGGAAAGTTGTACTGGTTTTTTTCAAAGTCTAGACCATACTGGGATCAGGTTAGGCTGTTATCTGCGGGTGCAGCACAGCCGCAATTTAATGGCGGTGCACTCAAACAAATCGTCATTACCTTTCCAAGGTCTTTAGATGAACAAAAAAAGATTATTAAAAAACTGGAAGAAATCTCCGAACAAACAAAAAAACTGGAAGAAAATTACAAACAAAAAATTGCTGATTTAGAAGAACTGAAAAAGTCTTTATTAACCAAGGCTTTCGCTGGGGAGCTATAGTATTATTACTATCATATGAACGAATCCGAAACTCGTGCAGAATACATCGACCCCAAACTGAAAGAGTCAGGCTGGGGAGAAGTCGAAGGGTCAAAAGTTCTGCGTGAGTTTCGCATTACTGATGGCAGGATTCAAGTAGGTGGACAGCGAGCAAAGCCTGAAATTGCAGACTATATTTTAGTATACAAAAACCAAAAGATTGGAGTGATCGAAGCCAAGCAGCTTGAGCTACCAGCAACTGAAGGAGTGGCTCAGGCTAAGTCATATGCAGAAAAACTTCAGATCGAGTATACCTACGCTACCAATGGGCGAGATATCTATGAGATGAACATGAGGACTGGCAAAGAGTGGTATCCAGAACGATTCCCAACACCAGATGAGTTATGGAACGCTGTTTCAACAGATCAGAACGATTGGAAGGAAAAGTTTGCTTCAGTGATTGAAGAGGGTGTATTTCGAAGTCGGTATTACCAAGAGAACGCTATCAATAAAGCCCTTGACGCTGTGGCTGAGAATAAAGATCGTATTTTACTAACACTTGCTACAGGTACTGGCAAGACGGTTATCGCGTTTCAAATTGCTTGGAAACTCTTTCAGACACGCTGGAACCTAAATCGAGATGGGGAACGTCGTCCTCGCATTCTCTTTTTGGCTGACAGAAACATTTTGGCTGACCAGGCGTACAACTCGTTCTCGCAATTCCCACAAGACTCCCTGGTGCGTATCAATCCGCTGGATATTCGTAAGAAAGGAGGTGTACCGATGGGCGGAAGTATCTTTTTTACCATATTCCAAACCTTTATGAGTGGTCCAGACGGAGCGCCATACTTTGGAGAATACCCACCAGACTTTTTTGATTTCATCATTATTGATGAATGTCACCGAGGTGGTGCGAATGATGAAAGTAATTGGCGAACTATTCTTGAATACTTTTCTCCAGCCGTGCAGTTGGGTCTGACCGCTACACCAAGAAGGACTGACAACGCTGATACGTATAAGTACTTTGGCGAGCCAGTATACACATACTCACTCAAGCAAGGGGTGAGTGACGGTTTCTTGACGCCCTTTAAGGTGAAAAGAATCAAGACAACACTTGATGATTATGTCTATACCGCTGATGATCAGATTATTGAAGGTGAGGTCGAGGAAGGTAAGGTGTATGAAGAGCCAGACTTTAACCGTGTGATCGAGATTAAAGAACGAGAGGCAAAACGAGTGCGAATCGTGATGGATGAGATCAATCAAAATGAAAAGACTATTGTTTTTTGTGCTACTCAGGACCACGCCCTAGCAGTGAGGGACCTGATCAATCAGATGAAAGATAACCGTACTGAGCTCAATTACTGTGTGCGAGTGACTGCCAATGATGGTGCTCGAGGCGAACAGTTCTTGAGAGAGTTCCAGGATAACGAAAAGACAATCCCAACTATACTTACCACCTCACAAAAGCTGTCTACAGGTGTTGATGCTCGCAATGTACGAAACATTGTTTTGATGCGTCCGGTTAATTCGATGATTGAGTTTAAGCAGATTGTTGGACGTGGTACACGACTTTTCGATGGTAAGGAGTACTTCACCATTTATGACTTTGTAGATGCCTATCACCACTTTGCTGATCCTGAATGGGATGGTGAGCCAATTATCGAGGTGTGTAGCAAGTGCACTCAAGATCCGTGTATTTGTGAAAAAGAGGCTCCTAAGCCTTGTCCGAAGTGTGGGCAGGTACCATGTATGTGCGAGAAGGGTCCAAAAGTTTGTCCAGTATGCACCCAAGACCCGTGTATATGTGAAGGTCAGCCCCCAAAGCAAAAACTGAAGATTAAACTGCGAGACGGCAAAGAACGTGAGATCCAGCACATGATATCTACCTCTTTTTGGAGTGCTGATGGGAATCCAATCTCAGTTGAAGAGTTTATGAATAATTTATTCGGAGCGATGCCTGAATATTTCCAGAGTGAAGAGGAGCTAAGAAAAATATGGGCAGATCCTACTACTCGCAGGACATTTCTGGATAAGATTGCCGAGGCTGGGTATGGGAAGGATGAGCTTGAAATGTTGCAGAAGCTGGTTGATGCCGAAGAGAGTGATCTCTTGGATGTATTGTCTTACGTGTCTTTCATGACTCAGCCAATTTCAAGAAAGCAGCGAGTCGAGCAGTCCAAGCAAAAAATACACGAAGGACTTGATGATAAACAAAAAGAGTTCCTAGACTTTGTCCTCTCAAAATACGAAGAGAAGGGTATTGAGGAGCTTGATGAAGATAAACTTCCAGTCTTGTTGAACCTGAAGTACCACGCTATAGCTAACGCTGAGCAGTCGCTCGGTAGTGTAGAAGAAATTCGCTCAATATTCTTTGCCTTCCAAGGCAATCTATATGCAAAAGCAGAAGGTGAATTAGTGTAATAATTAAAGCAGCGATTCGCAAGTTGGTAGAAGTGTTTAAGTGGTAGAATTATTATATGGCAATCATTATTTCTAACTACGGAGACTGGACCTCCGTAGTTACGCGAGCTTGTTTCAGAAATGGGGAAATCCCAGATAACCAAGTAGTACAGCATAAAATTAAAGGATTGGTCATGGACGTGCACAACCTCACAGAAGAAGAAAAAGAAATTATCAGAAATTCATAATTATTACTATATGTTAGATAATTATTCATATGAATTTATACCAAGCAGTGAGCATATTCAGCTTATTGGACTCGCTGGTATTGAGTCATCAGGCCGAACTGACGGTATGAAGCTGTGGAATATGTTTAAGAAATCAGCCTTGCAGAGTTTGAAGAAGCTTCGTGAGGTATCTCCGGAAAAATATACTTCCGGTCTTCATATATACATGGGCGAGTATAATGACCATCTCTGGATCGGTTTCAATCATCCCGGTAGTTTTTTGGTAGATATTTTTATGGAACAGCTAAAGACGAACCTGCCAGACGAATATTTACAATCGCGGAAATGCTACATTCATCAATACCGATGAAATATTCATACTACCCAGATCGTATTTTGACCTTTGACGGGATTTGTAATAATGGAGAAAGCTACAAAGACGAAGAGTATGGGACAGGTCTTGAATGTACAGAAACAGAATTGTTCCCCGAGGAAATGAAAGCTTTGTTAAAATAATTTAACTACTATGGATGCTGCAGACCTCCAAAGGCCAGTCCTTTGGAACCTGTGGGGTATTGACTAATATACTATTTGACAGCACAATAAAAACGGAACCGCATGCATATAGGATACACATCATGACAGCACCTCACTTCGAACTTAAAATCGACGACACGCTCTCACTGGTTTTGCCTCCACTCCAGGCTGCCTCAGAGATCTTCAATCTGATTGATGCTGACAAAGATCATCTGCGGACGTGGCTACCTTGGGTTGATTCCGTCACTATTCCAGCCGACACTTGCAAAAATCTTGCCGATCGGATTGAAGATTTTCAAACAAAGAAGCAAGCTGCTTTTTATGGAACTGTAGACGGCGAGTATGCGGCGTCGGTCGGCTTTATCAGCTTGATTGATGGAGTGGGCGAAATTGGCTACTGGTTGTTTTCATACCACAGTGGACGAGGTTTGATGACTACTTTTGTGAAAAAGTGCATCGAGTATGGTTTTGAAGAACTCAATCTCAACCAGATTGTGATTAAGTGCGCTGAAGGGAATGTCAAAAGTGCAGCAATTCCGCAGCGGCTTGGATTTACCCAGTGCAATGAAACAGAGCCGGCTCGAATCAGAAATGGCACTGATCATAACACGCTCGTTTTCACGCTGGACAGAAATCAGTGGAGCACATAACTACCGATAGAGAAACCGCTCCCGGGTGGTTTCTTTTTTGTTATAGTTATTGGATGAACAATTATAACTACGGAGGCCGGACCTTAGTAGTTAAGATACTGCTTAGATAGCTTTCTCTTCGGAAGTTACGACCTGCAGAAACCAACTAATCCCGCAGAATCACGGTCATTCTGCGGGATTAGGGGTTTTTTTTATTGGTGTAAACAGCTTGCAACCATAAAAAACTGGCAGTGGTTTATGTTAGTTTTGCTATACTATCCCCATGAACGAATTAGTAATCCAGGGATGCGAGCAGGTGTTGCGGTTTACCAGTGTGTCGAACTGGCACGACTTGAGCGAAGAACGTAAGGTGCAACTGGGTTTTAATATGGGAGTGGTCGCGCTTGGTTTGAATCTAACAAAGGTTGACGGCTACGACATGCTCGCCAGCACCCGCAGTGGTGGTATCACTATAAACGAACTTCACATGCATATGAGAAAGCTGGTAGCGGTGCATGATATAAAGATTACAGAGGTCAACGTCGCACGTTCCGTGTAGGTACTAAGGGTACAAATAGAAAAAAACCGGCAGGTGTTCCTGCCGGTTTTCTACATCTTGGTGTTCTGACTACTTACTCAGCTGCTGGCAGTAGCACTGCGTCGATGACGTGCACTACACCGTTGCTGGTTGCTACGTCGGCCATGGTCACCTTGGCGCCGCCGTTGATTGATACACTGGCGTCGCTAACGTTGATGGTGATTGTTTTGCCGTTGACGGTGGTTACTTCCATACCATCTGTCAGGTCAGCGGCGTGCACTGCACCTGGTACGACGTGGTAGGTCAAGATGCCTTGTAGGTCAGCTTTGTTTTCTGGCTTAAGTAGGTTTTCAACTGTACCAGCTGGTAGTCCAGCAAACGCGTCGTTAACTGGTGCAAAGACCGTAAATGGTCCCTCGCCTTGCAGTGTTTCAACTAGCTCAGCTGCCGTTACAGCCGCTACTAGGTTGCTGAGGTCTGGCGTTGCGACAGCGGTAGCTATAATGTCTTTGTGGTCGTTTGTCATATTCTGTATGAGTTAAGGTGCTATGTAATAGGGTACTCTCTTCCTACGCAGACTAACTAGGTTTGTTTCAATCGCACAATGAAGACGTTGCCTGCTGGTTTCTTGCTATACTTCCAGCATGCAAGCAAATCGCACTATTTGGTTACTCGCTGCCGTCGGTAGGTGGCTTGGTGGGTACGTGCCTATACTGTGGGGTGCGGGGTATTTTTCATTTACTTCGATTGTGTGTAATGCAATCGGGGCGATTATTGGTATTTGGATTGGTTTCAAATTGACACAGTAGTTGAGTGTATACGGTTTACTATAAACGGATAGGCGTTTTTGCTATACTACCCACATGAACGAAATCACTTGTCCGCATTGTCATAAAGTATTTGAGCTTGATCAGACTGGATACGCGGATATCCAGCGGCAGATCCGGACCAAGGAGTTTGATAAGGAGCTACACGCCCGGCTGGAACTAGCGGCCAAGGATAAAGAGAGTGCAATCAAAATTGCTGAGGAGCAAACTAAAAGTGAGCTTCGGCTCGAGTTTGCGAAAATCCAACAACAATTGAGTGCGACCAAAAGCGAAAAAGACGCCGAAATCGCTGCGCTAGAGGCCAAGATCGCTGCGGCGGTGACCGAGCAAAAGCTGGCGGTGACTGAAGCGTTGTCAGCGGTTGAAAAAGAACGCGACACGCTTGCTAATGATTTGAAGGGCAAAGACACCGAAAAGCAGCTGCTGGAATCATCGCTTCGGACTCAGTTTGAAACCCAACTGAAATCAAAAGACGAGATGATCGAGTACTACAAAGACATGAAAGCCAAACTATCGACCAAGATGCTAGGCGAGACCCTCGAGCTACACTGCGAGACGGAATTCAACCGCTTGCGCCCGGTGGCGTTCAAAAACGCGTATTTTGAAAAAGACAACGACGCGTCGGCCGGCACCAAGGGTGACTACATCTACCGCGAATCAGACCCTGGTGGCACCGAGATCATCTCGATCATGTTCGAGATGAAAAACGAAGGTGACGAAACCGCGACCAAGAAAAAGAATGAGGATTTCCTGGCGAAGCTGGATTCTGATCGCGCAAAGAAAGGCTGCGAGTACGCGGTGTTGGTGTCGCTCCTCGAGAGCGACAGCGACCTGTACAACGACGGAATTGTAGATATGTCGCACAAGCACGACAGGATGTACGTGATCCGGCCGCAGTTTTTTATCCCGATGATTACGCTGTTGCGTAACGCGGCGATGAATAGCTTGCAATACAAAAACGAACTAGCGCTGGTCAAAGCCCAAGACATCGACATTACTAATTTTGAAGCGAACCTCGACCTGGCCAAACATGACTTTGCGCGCAACTATGACCTGGCCGGGCGCAAGTTCAGCGCGGCGGTAGAGGGGATCGATAAAACCATCAAGCAGCTGGAAAAAACCAAGGCTGATTTATTGTCATCTGAAAACAACTTTAGGTTGGCGAATGAAAAACTGCAGGGAACTTCGATCAAGAAACTGACTAAGGGGAATCCAACCATGCAAGCCAAGTTTGATGCTTTGGGTGGATAGGTTGTCGATTACCACCTAGTTAAAACAAAACAGCATCCGCAGTGGGATGCTGTTTTTCTTCTGTGACTTAACTTACTCAGTTGCTGGAAGCAACACGCCGTCGATGACGTGCACTACGCCGTTGCTGGTCATCACGTCAGCGATAGCTACGTTCGCGCTACCGTTGATTGATACTCCGGCTGGACTCACGTTGATAGTGATACTGTCGCCGTTGACTGTCTCGACTACCATACCGTCAACCAGGTCAGTTGATAGTACTGCACCAGGCACTACGTGGTAGGTCAGGATGGCTTGTAGATCTGCGATGTTTTCTGGTAGTAGTAGTGTGTCTACTGTGCCAGCTGGTAGGGCAGCAAACGCTTCGTTTACTGGCGCAAATACCGTAAATGGTCCTGGTCCTTGCAAGGTTGTTGCTAAGTCAGCGGCCACTACAGCGGCCACTAGTGTGCTCAGCTCTGGAGTCACGCTGGCTGTTGCGACGATGTCGTTTGCTGGTGCGTTCATCATGTCATCATTCATCAATTCGTCCATCACTGGTTCCTCGACGATAATTTCATCAACCACTACTGGCTCCACTTCTTGGCCAGACTGCCAGATAAAGAATCCTGCCACACCAATAACCACGACTGCTCCGACAACTAAAATATTTTGCATACGCACTAATTAATTATTATTTACATGTAAGTTCAGTAAAACTGCTGAATGTTACTACTATTATTATTACGTATGATGGTTGGGTTTATTTCAGTTATCCCAAATAGACCAATAAATTACAATTTGATTGACTTTAATTAAAAAAGGTGTATTATAGTGGTTCAAATCGATTGTGTTAAACAAATAAGTGTTTAGACAATCTCAAAACAGGTTTGAGATTATTATTTGTTTAAGAACAACCACTATGGCAACAGGAATTATCGCCCGACTAAATAACGGGTACGGATTTATCACTCAAGAAGGATCAGACAAGGATCTATTCTTCCACGTTAACGAACTTCAAGGAGTTGCGTTTGACGATCTACGAGAAGGAGACAAGCTTTCTTTCGAAGTAGGTGAAGGACCAAAAGGACCCAACGCTGTCAACGTAAAGTTGGTAGCAGAAGGAGGAGATGCTGCGCCAGCAGCTGACGCACCAGCGACTGAAGAAGCTGCGTAGTCATCCGACTAATATACAAAAAGCGCTCCCTCGGGAGCGTTTTTTTGTTGGTTGTGAAAGAAATTAGCTACTGGTGCGTCATACAGTGGGGAGGAAGTAACAAGTTGTGTCGGGAGGGACACAGCTTTCAAACTAACTATAAGTACAAAGAGGACTACAAAATGAAGATGAATAAAATTTACGCACTTGCACTTGTAGCGACAATGGGAATGATATCCTTCGCTCCAGCCGCAAATGCGGAAACAGAAATCGTCGTCGCAAGTTTTTACGGTGAAAAGAACAGCGACGGAACATACGATTTCCATGGTAACGACATGGCGAATGGAATCCCGTTCAATATGTATGACCCAGTCAATGCTGCTCACAAAGAATTGTCAATGTGTACGCAGGTCAAGCTGAAATACCCTAAAAACGGTCGTAAACTGACAGTGGTGATTACTGATCGTGGTCCTTTTATAAAAGGTCGCGATTATGATCTGTCACGTGCAGCAGCTGATCACCTTGGCTTTGTCAAAGCTGGGAAGGCTTCTCTTGAGGTGTTGGAAATAATTCCTCCACTGACTGAGAAATATATATATGATGATGGTTGCGAGCACTACCTGCAGCGAGGCTAATCATAAACAACAACAGGCGGACCCTCGGGCCGCCTGTTTTTCTTTTACCTGGGCTGAAATATCCAGCCACGCTGATTCGTAGTATACTGTAGAGGAATTACCTATAACCACCTGAAATTATGCTTAGCTTGTACTACAAAGAATCTTGCCCCTTTTGCCAGCGAGTGATGGAGATGGCACAAAACCTAGGAGTAGAATTTGACCTCAAAGACATCGAAGACGACGCAATTGCAGCCGAGCTGGTCGAGAAAGGCGGCAAACGAATGGTGCCGTACCTAGTCGATACCGATCGTGATGTCGCTATGTATGAGTCTAACGATATCATCGAATACATCCGCGAACATTACGCTGGTACAGCCGCGACCAAGCCAAGAATCCACAACGCTGGCGCCGACGCTACCTGTGTGGCTTGCGAAGGGTAACCCTTCGATATAGTAAAATCTGCCGAGAAAGTTAGTTACCAATTTGTAATCACAATTCATAATGAACGTACAATTCAACTACAACAACCACGCCGAAGCTCAAGCTCTGAGTCATACAACCGAGCAAAAATTATCGAGCCTCAAGAAATTTATCGGAACTGATCAGTCTGTATTGTGTGAGGCAGAATTCGACAAAGTCGCCGCTAACAACAAAGGAGCGATCTTTCAATTCTCAGTCAATCTAGAGATCGACGGGGCAATGCACCGGGCCGAGGCGGTCGAAGAAAGCTTTGAAGCCGCGGTCGACGAGGTACGCGACGAGCTCGACAAAAAGCTACGCCGCAGCAAAAGCAAAAAAGACACGCTAGGCAAGAAAGCCGGCCGAGCACTCAAGCGACTTATCTCACGCGGGGACCAAGGCTAGCGAGCCAATCGTCAAACGACATCGCAGTTTTGCCTTCGGGTATGACCGTCAGCAAGCGGAGTTTTCCCATAGAGAACTCCGCTTTGGTGATTTTGACGCGCTTGTCGGCGTGCATAAACCACGTGTCGCCGATACCAATAAAGGCATTGATCTTGAGCCACGCTAGGCGGGCTTGGTTGCTGGTGGGAAGCTTGTATGGATTAAGGATCAGCTCACTGTCGACCTTGCCGAGGCGGCCGCAGTACGTGGCCATAGTGTCGTCTTGCTCTTGGGGCTCGATGTATCCGGCGAGGTAATCGCGCAGTACATCAGCCAGCATGGCGCCGCCCATATTGGCCAAAGCCAGGTCAAGCTCGGGGCCGGGTACTGGCCAGTTGGCATCGCTAATATCCATCGGCATCTGATCGAGGATCGGGCCGGTGTCCATAGAGGCGTCCATCTTCATGATCGTCACGCCGATCGCCTCGCGCTGGTCGGTCATGATTGCGGTGCGAATCGGGCTGGCTCCTCGTAGCAGTGGCAGCATTGATGGGTGTACGTTGATCACGCCGTGGGCGGGGATATCCAGCAGCCATTGCGGCAAAATATAGTTGTACGCCACAACGATAAATACATCCCAGTCGGTGGATTCGAGGTGCGCCCGCACAGCAGGGTCTTTGTATGATTCTGGTTGGTAGACTGGGATGTCTTTGGACTCGGCCCAAGTCTTGACTGGCGGGGCGGTGATGACTTGCTTGCGACCGACGGGCTTGTCGGGGCTGGCGATGATCATGTCGGGCGTGATGCCAGTCAGGTACAGTTCTTCGAGCACTGGCACACCCAGTGGCTCGCCACCAAAATACGCGATTCGTTGTTTGTCTTTTTTCATTAGTCGTTGTCGGTTTTATATTCTTCAGGCTCGTTGCCTTTTGTCCATACCTGTATCGCTCGGTCGGGGAAGAGGATGCCGTCGAGGTGGTCGTACTCGTGCTGCAGGATGGTAGACAGTAGGCCACCAGCGCCGCGGCTGAATTTCTTCCCGTTGATATCGAGCGCCTCGATGGTGACATTTCTGTGGCGAGCGACGATGCCGTATGTGTCGGGGATCGACAGGCAGCCTTCGCCTAGTTCTTGCATTTTTTTCGACATTTTGGTGAAGCGGGGATTGATGGCGATGATAGTCGGCAGTGCGCCTTCACGGTCTGATGACTGATCTTCGATGATAAAAATCCGCTTGCTCACGCCGATCTGAGGCGCCGCAATAGCCACCGCGGCGTAGCCGTCGACGTCGTAGGTTTTGATTGCGCCACGCAAATCACGCACGATTTTAGCAACCGTACCATCAGCAAATTCCTCGGAGGTAATCTCCTGTGCGATCGCATGCAGGGCAGGGTGGTTTTCAGGGACTAGTTTAGCCATAAGTTATATAGGAAATATACGGGAAAAAAGTGAAAAAGTAAAAGAAAAGAGCCACCGTAGCAGCTCGATTCGAGTGCTGGTGGCTCAAGCAGTAACAGAAACTTTTTGATTGTCTGGGTCGTAGCAGTTAACTGTGATTTTGAACTCATAGTCGAACAAAATAGGATTTCTATTTATCCAATTCATGATGACTTCTGCAGTTTGTTGTGGGTTGGTAACAACTGAGGTGGTAGAAATCACGATTTCATTTTGTGTACCCAGGTTAATTCCCGTGCACGCCACTCGTGAAGTATCGCCTGTCAAAGTTGAAAAGTATCTGGCAACATCTGTTGCAAATGTTGCTTTAAGCCAATGTGCGTTTCCGTCCTGGCTACCTTTTTTGAGCCTGAATGCAATTTGAGGCATTTGTAGTCTCCCTTTCATTGGAACTATTATAAGTATATTTATAGCACTTATATTAATTAAGTCAACTCTACTCTACTCTACTCTACACAATCCGTTCTGGGTTCACCTCGATCTTGATATACGGCGGGAGGGAGCGCAGTCTGGCTAGGGTGTTGGTGTAGGCTTGCTTATTATCTGGGCTGAGGCGGATCAGGCCGTGGCGCATTACTTTGGTTTGATTCGAGTGCGGGTGGTTGTAGCACTGGATTTGCTCGCTGCGCAGAGTGTCGGTGATCAGCGCTTCGGTGGCGTTGCTGGCTTCAACCGACCCAGCCCAGGTGAGCAGAATAAACGTGCACAGCGGCGGGTATTGCACCATGCGCCGCAGCTCCAGCTCGTCATCATAAAACCGCTCGATGGCACCGCGGGTGGCGTAGGTTAGTAGGTTGTCTGGCTCATTGCGGGTTTGCACTAGTACCTCTTGACTGGTGTAATCGCGCAGGTTCATGAGTAGTCGAAACAGCGATTCATCTGCGCGCCAGGTCGGCACACTGCGCGCAGCGTCGAGCGAGATGATCCCGCTGATCGCCACCCCGTGCTGCAAATACGGCAGCACAATCTGCGTGCCGATCAGCACGCCTGACTGCTTCTTGAAGAATTCTTTAGTCTGCTTATGGACTTCGCGGGGC
>Ga0306898_1000188_pt1 | contig 25710 bp, 36 predicted proteins | sample AntRauMFilla1564_FD_190424 | JGI IMG/M metagenome (GOLD analysis project Ga0306898, IMG submission 190424) | Saline lake microbial communities from Rauer Islands, Antarctica - Metagenome Filla 1 #564 (v2) (version 2) | ecosystem: Environmental > Aquatic > Non-marine Saline and Alkaline > Saline ...
TCACCCGCCTTTGTTTTACTCCAAAGCATACTTACTACCTCTTTGTAGTCTGCATCGCTGTAGGCTTTGTTTTTAAGCGCCTTAGTTGGGTCTATCAGTATCGCGTTACAGTTGCGACAATTTCTAGCACTTGGTGCGTTTTGCGTATCACATGAAAAACACATTGAGAATTGAAAGAAGTATTCGCATCTTCCGTCTAAATTATCAGCATGGCCGACGCATCTAACCGCATATTGACTATTTTTAGTATTACAGGTCGGGCAATCTTGGCTCTTGCCTTCCCACGTGCCTTTTTGAGCAAGCGCGCTATCTAGCATTGGATTACCGTAAATATCACCGAACGATGTAAAAGTGTCAGTATAATCTAGTACTAAACCGTCTGTTTTAGTAAATCCGTTTTTTTCATCCTCTGGCTCAAGTATTCGCAGTATGCGCCCTATTAATTGAGTCAGTAGGGTTAGGCTACCAATGCGCCTTAATATAACGCTAGTAGACCACGGAGGGACGTTTACGCCGGTGGTTAGGCATCCTATTTGCAAAATATATTTTATTTCGCCGCTTCTACATTCATTTAGTATTTGCTGGCGTTTTTTAGCGCCGGTTGTGCCGGTTATTATCGCCCAACTTCCGCGCGGTAAAAATTCAGATACCTGTTCACAATGTTTAACCCCCGCACAAGTTATCATTGCCCCACCGCTGCGACTCTCACAAATATTAACAACCTCTTCCATTATCACGCCGGTCAAAGACTTATCTTTTGTTATGTGACGTGACATAGCCTGCAATTCTTTAGCACTAAAATCACTCGCGCTGTTTTCGTTTTTATCAGGGTTCCACTGGCTTAAATCATATTTATGTTCATCATCGCCAAACCCAAATACAGGCGGCACAAGATAACCCAAACCGACAAGATACATTGTTTGCACGTCATATAATTTACTCTTCCAAAACCCGCCGATAATATCTTTGACACCGCGATAAGGTGAACCGGTATACCCAATTATTCGCGTTTTAGGATTAAGCTTTAAAAAGTGTGCTATTATTTGTGCGTATTGGTTAGGCTCAGATTCTGCAAATTTATCTGTTTTTACATACTCAACAATTTGCGCCAATGTTGGATTATTATTTTTAGCGGGGATTAAATCCTCCCACGGCAGCTGGTGAGACTCATCAATTAAAATCACATTAAAAGGCTTATCTTTAAAATGTGAATTAAGCGACCTAACCACCGTCCCCTCGGTACCAAAAACAGCCGGGTAAAATGTCGATGTGCTGCCAAGTGACGCGCTATAAATACTGCACTTTAAACCGCACAATCTTGCCATTCTAGTATTTTGCGCTATAAGCTCACCTTGTCTGGCCAGTACTAACACTCTACCACCCGCATCTACAACGTGACGCGCTATGAACGCGATGTTTATTGTCTTACCTGCACCAACACTAGCCGAAACAAAAGAAGGCTCCTGTGACGCTCTCATGTGATTTAAGGTTGCATCGTGAATTGGCTGTTGATATTCGGGCCTAAGTTCAATCTCGTTATACTTATAAATATTCATTTATACTTTCTTCCCTTTTTTTCTTAATGATATTTGTTGTTTTATTATCCTGCGCGTACACCCAATTAAACTTGTCTGTTAAATTGTGCGCGTGTGTATCATCAAGTGTGATCAAAGGCATTAAATTTAGATTGTGATCACTTTCGCATATCAACTTCATATTGATCGCAGAATACGCAACCATAAAGTTAATATTTAAAATCTTTGATAATTTAACGGATTGGTCAAAATCAACACAGATTACATAATTATTAGAATTGTCTTTGTTTATTTTTGAAGCAGCTAAATGAGTAACACCACCGGCGGCAAAAGTATGATCATGTAGTGAATAAGCATTTAAATGTTCACCGGTTTTTATGTCTGATATTAGCGCGTAAATTGGCCCATCATCATCACTAATAATATTAGACCTTGGACTTAATAAATGAGACCTTTTTATTATTTCGCTAATTAGCTTTGGATCACGCTTATCATAACTAGGCAAATGACTAATAATTCTATTTTGATTAGCCGTTATTTTTTCATCACTCATAAGCTGAATGTCAGCGCCTAACATTTTACACGCTTCTATGAAATCTAATTGTGCATACTCCATTGCAAAATCAATTACATTACCCGAAGCACCGCAACCGAAACAATGATAAAACTGTTTTGGCTCATTAACTGTGAAGCTCGGTGACTTTTCATTGTGGAATGGGCAACAAGCCTGGTAGTTAGCACCTGTTTTTTTTAGCGGTACATATTTGCTGATATAGTCAACAATGTTGTGTCGCTGTTTTAGTGCCTCTGTGTCTATTTTCATGTTATTTCAACCTCGGATTAAAATATATTATCGAATTATGAATATAGCAGTAATTTAATTCCTGCAATTTAGGAAGTAAAATAGTATTCATTCGCTCTCTTATGTGCGGTGTTCCTTGAAACGGTGAACTGTTTTTAATGTTATCGCAAAATAAACTGACCTTCATTTTACTTTTGTTTTTTGAGGCATAAGACTCAATCCTGTTTATTACTGATTCAAATTCAGAGTTAATACCAGTGTGTCCTAATTTATCAGCCACAGAAATATAGGTTTCTAAAAGCCTTTTGAAAATATTTATAGCCCGGCCCACAGTGTCATCACTTATTAAAAAATTCTTTTTCCCTTTCGGCGACCACTCTTGACTCACATGCAAGACACTTGCAATCTTAATTATGTGCTTATCAGCTTTCCCCGCAAATTCGGTTAGCATTCTGTTTTCGTATTTACCGCCCATACCTAGATCCTTTTCGACTGATTGAAAAATATAATCAACCTGACACCAAGATAAATCAGTTAACTCGAGACGAACGCAATCTTCTTTTACAACCTCATCTATCATTGACTTATAAGCATCTTTTAAACCTTGATCAACTTTTTTATAACGACCGTTTTTTAATGAGCTTTTACGCTTGCCTAATAAGTCAACCTCATTTAACACTAAAAATCTACCTGATATTCCGCGGCCTAACGCACCCAATTTTATAATAGTATCAACGCTTTTAGGTTGCGCCAAAACTGCTATAGATGCTTTTATGACGCCGTTATACCCTTCTCTTGATGCCCTTGCTACCGATGCAACCTCACCATCCCAAGCTTTTAAAAGTAAATTGAAGTTTTTTGCGCTTGCGTTCTCATTAGCGTAAACATTGCCAGTAACTACTTCAATTGCTTCGGCCTCAGCTGAAACAATGTTAAAGGTGCCGCCTTGTTTAGATGCCACCATTTCGGCACCTTCAATAGTTGGATCATCTAAGCTGTAAACATACTCTGGTATCTTGGCTAATTCTTTTTTTGCCCTTAAATATTCTGATTCTTTTTCATACGCATCGCTCTCATCAGCCTTTTCAGCCTCTTTAAGTTTAGCGGCGCACTCTCTTATCAATAATCGCCTTTTGATTGATGTACGCTCGTTTAAATCCATAAACGCTTCGCTAACCGGGTCACTAAAAAATTCATTTACAGCGCTTTTACCTGTTGATGGAGGCTGCCCAGTAACAACATAAATTGTCACTGGTTTAAATTTACCGCGATAATCTACATAAAATGATTTTGTCATAGCAGTACAAACAACACCCAACCCATGCAAAAACGTAGTTGACGGTGGGAACTGTACAACACTCGCTATTTCCTTTGCGTATTCTGTTAGTAAATCCCCGCGACTACCACCTGTTAAATCAATGTTGACTTCGGTCAATGTGCTTTTATACTCTTTGACAACCGGCCAGTTTGATTCCTGCTCCCAAGACCTATTACCCGACTTTATATATAAAATATGGTCTGCATCGTCATTCAATGACTTTTCAGCATCATAATTTGGTACGTTAAAATTGTCTGCATTAAACATTTACGGCCCCTTAATCGATCCAATCTAAAACATCAGGACGCAAAAAAACCTTTTTGATTTTACCTCCCGTTATTTTTTCAGCCTCTATTGCCTTTAATGCACTTATTTTACCTCTAGCGAACCACTGATTAACCGTGACAAGTTCAACTCCTAAAGCCTTGGCAATCAACTTCCTGTTATAGCTAAAGTGCTTAGAAAGCGTTCTAAGCGCGTATAGCATTTGTTCTTCTTGGTTTTTAAATTTCATCTTATTCCTCACATCAGTTTAAACAATATTACATATAAATACTTAGCAATACATTATATTACTTGTATAAAATAAGCAAACTGATTTACTGAAATATAGGCTAAATAATTATAATTCTTTGATTTATATATAATGTGGGAAATGTGGGAAAAAACCCTCCCACGCTACAGCCCTTTAGATATAAGGGTTTAAGATAATATATATAATATATAGAAGGGGGGTACATATATTATATTATTCTATATATTTATATATGTATTTGGGGAGGTGGGGGTATAGCTATATTTCCCATATGGTAACTTTTTCCGCATTTTTAAAGGCGTACAGCGTGGGAGGGTTTTTCCGAAGTTTCCGCAAAATTAAAAATACTATTAAAACTACCACGAATTTACAATTTCGGGGTATTATGCGATAATTAAACTGGTAGGAGCAGTAAAACGCAAAAAGTAGTTTATAGTGGCTTTACTTTAACAAGCGAGAGAGAATTTATGAACAAACGGCACGACGACAAAGGTTTGATAAGCAAGCGTTCATCGATATACATAATAATCATATGCGCGGTGCTCATATTTTTAGGCGTGTCGAGCATGGACGCGAAAGACCAGGCTGCACAAGAAGTTTATTATTGCGAAATGGTATTAGACGGTGACTGGCCTAATTATAAAAATTTAGATTGTTTAGCAGGAGAATAGAGAGATGAACCACTACCACCAGCAATACCTAGACGACATTAGCGAGCCAGAGGGCTATGAGCCATCACAGGAGGACATTACAACTTGTGTCGATGCGCTACTATCAAATAAAGAACTGCACTTCGGTACGTTGATTATAGAGTCTTCTGATGTAGCGGAGGTTATGCGAGAAGGTGACGGTAAATTTATATTGGAATACACTTGGCTATCATTTGCAAACCAAAAAGATAAAGCTAAATTGCTATTACAAGAAAAAAAAGCCTTAGTTGCTACCGACTTAGTTATAAAATACATGCAGCAAAAGCAGATGATGCCAGAGATTAGGAGTGTAGAATTGTGAGCGATAAAAATTGGAATGGTCAAGGATTCCCGAAAGTAGGTCAGTTTATTCGGAACAATATCAATGGCGGTAAACCTGTTGAGGTAGTTTCCACCGGAGTGAACCAAGTTTGCACAATTACAAACTCAGGTTTTTTGAGCGTATATTGTATAATTGACTGTTTACCTGTTCTCAACCCTAAGCAGGTGGCGCGTGACAAGGTAATTGCGGAAATGGTCAAAACTGCATACACAACAGAGAACGGCACTATTACTGAAAAGTTATACGATGCAGGTTTTCGCAAGTTTAAGCCTTTACCAAATAACGTTTACGACTTATGGGTTGATGAATGCATGCCTTTGTTAGACGAGTGGCTAATCGAAAACGGCTACTGCATCGGAGAAGATGAATGATAGACTGGAAACAATTCGCAGAAACTAACAACCTAAGCGTTAACGAGTTTAAAACAGAAATACTTACAGCAGCCTCAGCCGTAGCGATTGAAATGCTAGATACAAATGCCGATAATGGTGAAGCTTTGCAGTTTAGTTGCTCTGATAAAATCTCAAATATTCGGATTACTTTCGAGCGTGTAGAATGACCAACGACCCAGTAAACAACCCGGCACATTACACAGGACACCCAAGCGGCATAGAATGTATTCAAATTACTGAGCACATGGGTTTTAATCTAGGCAATGCGCTGAAATATATTTGGCGATGCGACCTTAAAAAAGACGCGCTAGAGGATTTACACAAAGCGGCATGGTATATTCAGCGCGAGATAGAAAAGAGAGAAAACCAATGACAAACGACAGCGCACCGATTTGCTCTGAGTGTAGCGCAACTGATAAGCCTATGAGTAATGCAAACTACAGAACGTGGCTTTGCGATGATTGTAGGTTACCAAGTGTAGACAGTTATAAATTTAATAGTACTGATATAAAAAATAAGTTAGATAAAAAATAAGTTCAGTAACGCGGTCTTATTTTTTAGCCTCGACATAATAATCGGGGCTTTTTTGTGCATATAATTTAAAATCGTCTTTGTTAAACTATTGACAAGTAGTGTATAATAATAGCCAGTTGTACAAGTTTATGCAAAAAGGACGCTATAATGGCCGATTCAAACACACCAAATTATAATTTTACCTTACCAGAAGAAGGCGCCAGCGCTGGTACTTGGGGTGTAAAGCTAAATGCAAATTGGTCCGAAATTGACACTGGACTTTTTGGCGTTCAAACACAGGTAAATGCAGTAAACGATAAAGTCGATAAAGTGATACCTCAAACAGGCGGTGGTGCATTAACAGCGCTACGTATCAATGAGATTCGTGACGGTAACACTGGATATACTTTACCACTAGCCAACAGCGTTTTGGTTAATCAAATAATTACAATCACCCTGCCAGATGAATTTAAAACTAACGAGCCAGTAGTAACTCGCGCAGGTAGTGACACAATAAGCTATTCTGGTGGTACAGACACAAGCCTAACATTTGACTCAGGCTCAAGTGTATCAATAACACTAACGTCAGACGGCGTATCAGATTGGGGACTATAGAATGACAATAAAATTAAGTGGTTTAGGCGGTGGCGGTGGCGGCTTGATAGGCGACATTAAACCCCTATACGTAGCTGACACAGACGGACTATTTGTACAAGACGGTCAATCTTGGTTAAAAACTGGTGTGGTTAGCACTGATATATCTGATTATCCCGATGCTAAAGTAGACGCTGGGACTGTGGGCGTTTACACAGGCACAAGCTTTAGTGTTGCGAGTCAAGAGCCACAGTCTCAAGGCATAACATGGGACGGTACGCACTTATGGGTGATTGGGAATGCTAATACTACAGCCTATAAATACACCTCAACAGGAACTTACACAGGCACAAGCTTTAGTGTTGCGAGTCAAGACTCACAACCTACAGATATAACATGGGATGGTACACACTTGTGGGTGGTTGGGTTTACTAATAAAACAGCCTTCAGATACTCAGCAGCAGGGGTTTACACAGGCACAAGTTTTAGTGTTGCGAGTCAAGATACAGTCCCTCAAGGGATAACATGGGACGGCACACACTTTTGGGTTATTGGAGACAGTAATAATAGAGCCTATCAATATACATCGACAGGTACTTACACAGGCACAAGCTTTAGTGTTGCAAGTCAAGAAACAAACCCTCAAGGGATAACTTGGGATGGAACACACTTGTGGGTGATTGGAAACAGTAATGATGCAGCCTATAAATACACCTCAACAGGAACTTACACAGGAACAAGTTTTAGTGTTGCGAGTCAAGAAACAGCCCCTCGAGGTATAACATGGGATGGTACACACTTGTGGGTGATTGGAAACAGTAATAATGCAGTCTATGAATACAGAGGACTCGGTTCATTTGTGGGTGTAGCTACAGCATCTACAGAATACTCAGTACCAACCTACGTGAGGATTAAATAATGGCTTTAATACAACTACCGCAACCAAGAATAATCACACTAGGCTTCTTCTTACTAAGACTAACACAAGCAGAGCGCATAGCTATAAGAATGTTAGCAACTCAGCAAACAGAGCAAGGCTTTGTTGCGCTAGACTTTATGAAGCTACTAGAAACGCAAACCGCAATCAACCTACAACAGCCACAGGTTCGAGAAGGCATAGAGTTTCTTGAGCAACTAACTTTGCTAGGTGAAGGTCGTGCTAGTGTGATACTAGATACACCGATTACTGACGAAGAAAGATATTAAACAATGAATTATGGGGAAGGTAATTACAATGAAGGCGTATATAGCCCACTCCCAACAGCTAGGGGTGAATTTGATTTACTTGCTTTAAACTTTGCAGCTAATCAATCCGCTACACTTCCACAGCCGAGTAGTATTGCTGCGTTTGAATTACCATTTTTAAATATTGCAGGCATTCAATCCGCATCATTGCCGCAACCTATTTCAACAGTCACTTTAAGTTTTGCACCTTTACAATTTAGTGGATCACAATCTGCTTCATTGCCACAGCCAATAATTAACGCTACATTTGAATTAAATAGTTTTATCATTAGCGGCGAAGTAAGCGCAACACAATCAATTGATGATGTTTTAATATCAGGCGCTTGGTCCTTACCTGTATTACAATTATCAGGAAGTCAATCGGCATCACTACCACAACCAATTAGCACAGGGCAGTTTGCACTGTCTGAATTAAATATAAGCGGTTTTATTCAAGCTGCATTACCTCAACCGTTAAGCTTTGGAGCATTTGAATTACCAAGCATTGAAGTAGTAGGAACGGTTGCAATAAGCGGTGTTGTCATAAACGTAGAAAATAGTGGTATAATATATATACAGGTGGGCACTAGCTCAATTACATTAGACCCGGGCAATAGCTCGATTTACTTACATTAAGGAATTAACATGGCTAACGCTAACGCAGCAGCGACACTAAAACGAGCGCAAGACTTTAGCACAGACTTTGCGTCAAGTGCCTTAACTATATTGGCAGGCGCTACAGTCGTAGCAACTCATACTGTAGATTCATTCTCATCTACTAATAGTGGCTCAGACGCACTCGCAACAGCGGCGGCAATAGCTAACGCGACAATTACAGGCACAGGAAATCAAACAGCAACAAGTGCAAGTCTTACAAAAGGCAGTAAAGTTTACACGCTTACTCTTGGTGTTGAAGGTTCTGGCTCTGACATTATAGTGTCAACTACTACATTCATTGAAGGTGAAACATCAAGTGTTGAAGGTTTAGTTGTGACTGTAAGAGCTAGCTAATGGATATAATCGAGCGAAGATTGCAAGTAGGCAAGGCCGACTCATTCAAAGCGAATATATCACGTTGGCTTAGCAATCAAGAAATTGAAAGCAGCCAAGTTGTTCCTGACTCACTATTGACTGTAAGTGCTATTGCTAATGATGAATCAGGTGTTAAATTTATTGCTACTGGCGTGATTGTTGGTCTTTCTACTGTAAAGATAACAGTTAGCACAGCCACTAGACAGCGCTGTTTTGAGTTAGGCATTAAAGTGGTAGAGGGGTGCTAATATGGCGTTAAATAAAGGCTATTTGGGATTTGTGACAACTTACAACGGTGATACATTAACCGAAGCTGTTCAATATGTAAGCGGTGGTTACTCTGAACTTGATCAGGAAGTGCCAACTACTGCCGGACTAGCAAGACACCTTAAATGTTGCCGAATGACTCTTAACGCATGGCGAAAGGCTCACCCAGCGTTTAATGACATAATGGAAGAGATGAGCGCAGAGCAGGAGGTTAAATTAATTAACGGCGGGCTAAGTAGCAAATACAATTATGCTATTACAAAGCTTATGCTAGCGCGTCATGGGTATCACGATAAAGTTGATAGCGACATAACAAGCGGCGGCGAGGCTATAACCAAAATACAAATAGTGGCATTAGATGACAGTAGCGCAGATAAAACTACCACCTAAGCTGATACCAGTATTTGCCAAGCCCAGAGGCGCGTTAAGATTTCGCGGGGCATACGGTGGACGAGGTAGCGGTAAAAGTTATTCGTTTGCATTGATGGCTGCGGTGTGGGGATATTGTGAGCCTATGCGGATACTATGCACAAGAGAGCTACAGGTAAGCATAAAAGAATCAATGTTTGCCGAGCTTGCCAATGCTATTAAATCATTACCCTGGTTAAATGCACATTATGAAGTTGGTGAAAGTTTTATACGTGGCAAGAATGGCACTGAGTTTGTCTTTAAAGGATTGCGCCACAATATCTCAAGCATTAAATCGATGGCTCAGATTGACTTATGTATTATCGAAGAAGCCGAAGATATGCCAGCGCATAGTTGGATAGATTTAGAGCCAACGGTAAGAGCGCCTAAAAGCGAGATATGGATTATATACAATCCCAAGGTTGAAAACAGTACAGCCGACAAGATATGCCGTAAACAGGTTGCACCGCGCTCTCACTTTGTTCAGATGAATCATTATGACAACCCTATGTTGCCCGAAGTACTAAAAGAACAGCGCATTACAGCGCAAGAACGCATGGAATCAAACATGTATGCTTGGATATGGGAAGGTGCGTATCTTACTAACAGCGATGCTCAAGTGTTTGCTGGCAAAGTTAAGATTGACAGCTTTGAGCCAAGCCAAGATTGGCAAGTGTTGCATGGTATGGACTTTGGGTTTAGCCAAGACCCCACTACAGCAAACCGGTGTTATGTTGCAAACGGTAATTTATATATAAGCCATGAAGCGAATAAAGTAGGGCTTGAGCTTGATGACACAAGCCATTTTATAAAGTCAAAGATACCCGACATTGAAAAGTATGTGATACGCGCAGACTGTGCAAGGCCAGAATCAATTAGTTATTTAAAGCGCAATGGATTACCTAACATTCAATCCGTAAAGAAGTGGTCCGGCAGTGTCGAGGATGGTGTTCAGCATATGCGAAGCTACAAAAATATTATTGTGCATCCTAGATGCGAGCGTACAATAGAAGAATTAAGGCTATACAGTTACAAGGTTGACCGCATTACAGGCGATATACTGCCGAACATTGTAGACGATAACAACCACCACATGGACGGCATAAGATACGCATTACAGCCGTTAATTAAGCAAACTAACTTTATAATGGCGTGCTAACTATGGGTAGAAAATCAGAATTAAGAGCGATGCGAAAGAAGGCCAGAGACGCAACAGAAGGCCTTGAACTTGTTAACCATAGATTTGTCAACGCACGCACAAAGACACTAGGTGAGTGCACTAAAGGCGCTTACAAAGCAATTAAAAGGGGTAAGGTTGATGTTCGGACTGTTTAAGAAGAAATTAAAGCTTGATAAAATGGCCGAGCCATATCCTTTTGAGTTAAAGTCATTCACGCTACCACAGCTTACCGCTAATTGGCGCTTATATGGTCAAGGACAGACTAACTGGGACGCTAAGAAGGCAGTAACAGAAGGCTATCAATCAAGCGCGGTTGTATATGCGTGTGTTGAGAAGCGCGCCAAGTTAATTGCAAGCGTACCTTGGTATGTAAAGTTAGGTGACGATTTAGCCCCAGACAACCACCCATTAGTAAGATTATTAAAACGCCCTAATTCTGACCAAAGTTTGTACGAGTTTATGTACTCACTAAGCCAAACGCTAGACTTAACCGGCAACAGTTTCATTACTGAATTTAGAGCAGGCTCGGCAAATAAACCTGTGCAATTATGGCAAATAGAAACCGACAGAGTAAAAATACATCGCGGTAACATTAACCTTGTGGATAACTACAGCTACAACGGTGAATCAGGTAAGCGAGATATACCGACCGCTGATATGATACAAATTAGAATGCCTAATCCTCAATCGCCTGTTTGGGGTATGCCTGTATTGATGGGCGCGTCTATTGCTACTGATGTTGATAGAGAGGCGGCGGCGTTCCAAAAGGTTAGCTTTCAAAATCGTGGCCTAAGTGACTTGATGGTTGAATTACCAGAAGACGCAACACAAGAGCAAGCGGATTATACGCGCGATAAGCTAAAGGAAAGACAGAACGGTCCAGCTAATGCACGCGCACCCATTGTAACCACCGGCAAAGTATCACAGCTTAACCAAACAGCCGCAGAAATGGACTTTGTTAATTCACGTAAAAGCGTATGGACTGAAATTGCCGCCGCGTTTGGTGTGCCATTATCTGCAATAGGTTTTACTGAAAACGTAAACCTTGCCAATGCCGATGCGATGAATAAACAGTTATGGGAAGCAACTATTATCCCACAGCTTGACTTGATAACTGAGCAGTTAAATAGCCAACTTGCCGTTGAATTTGGCGACAATGTAGAGATATGCTATGACCTATCAATCATTACCGCACTGCAAGAGGCTTACGATAAAAAGCTAGAGAACGCAAGAAAGTTATTTGATATGGGCGTGCCTTTTGACGTAATAAACGAGCGTTTAGAATTAGGGTTTGAATCATTTGCAGGTAGTGACACTGGTTATTTATCATCTTCATTATTACCCGGTGGAATAGATTTGGATAGCGAGATTTGAAAACATTATCAGGTAGCTCATTAGCACGCGAAAGAGCTATTCAGTTACGGCTATTGGCGACTATTGAACGCAAGTATGAGCGACAGTACAGGTCTGAAATAAAACGCGCTACATTAGCCTTGATTGAAGCATCAACAGGTCAAGAGGTTAACGCTGCGCAAGAGACTCACCGCGAAAACATTAAGCGTATTTTAATGGGTAACTGGAACACAACATTTAATCGTTTTGGTGAGCGAATAATTAAACCGAATAAGAAATCAATTTGGCGTAACCTAGAAACTAAAGAGTTTATGCTAGACCCTGCCACAGCTTACAGGCTTGCTAGTGAAAGATGGGCGGCTAAGTATGGCGCTGCAAGGCTCACTGAGGTCGTAGGTACTACAGCAGAGGATGCTAAGGCGATTGTAAGACGAGCGACAGCCGAGGCGGTCAGGGATAACTTAGCAGAGCGTGAAGCGGGTTTATATATTCAAGCGGCAATTGCGTCAAAATCATCGTCAATAAGCAGATTAAGAAGTAGAGTAATAGCGCGAACAGAGACGCATACTGCGTCACAATCAGCATCATATGAAGCGGCCAAAGCTACAGGCATAACAGTTAACAAGCAATGGTCTGCTAGTGGCGGTGATAGGACGCGAGAAACACACGAAGAAGCGGACGGCCAAACGGTTGGCATAGATGACTTTTTTGATGTAGGTGGTGAAGCTATGCTTTATCCAGGCGACCCAAGCGCAAGCGCGGAGAATGTAATAAACTGCCGGTGTATCAATTTAATCGTACCAGTAGAATAAACAAACGAATTAGTGTTATAATGCGCTAATACTTGGTCAAATTAACCAATTAATGAATTAAGGCATATTATGGAATACAAGCACGTAGCGTTTAAGATGGACGAAGTGAGCGAGGAAGCCAATGTATTTAAGGGCTACGCTTCTACTTACGACCTAGACCGAGGCGGTGACATAATTGTGCGTGGTGCATTTGATAAGACACTGGCAGAAAATGCAAGCCAAGTAAAAATACTTTACATGCACAAGCAGGATTCACCCATAGGCAAACCAATGCTGATGCGTGCTGATGATAAAGGCTTGTACATTGAGGGCAAGATAAGCGACACCGCGCTTGGCAAGGACGTTAAGATACTTATGCAGGACGGAGTAATTACGTCAATGAGTATTGGATTTATGACCAAAGAAGTTGATTATAATTCGGACGGTGTTCGCTTAATTAAAGAGCTTGACCTTATAGAGTTTAGCCTTGTAACGTACCCCATGAACGAGAAAGCTATTATTACTCAAGTTAAAAACGCCCTCGACCCGCGTGAACTTGAGCATATTCTGCGTGAGGCAGGGTATACAAAATCGCAGGCCGCTAAAATGGCTTGTGTATCTGTTAAGAGTTTGCGCGAGGCAGAACTTAACGATGTGGAAACCCTAGAAACCCTGAAAATGCAGTTAAACCAATTTTTAAAAAGGTAACATATTATGGAAATTAAAGAACTATTAACATTGTTTGCAGACGCGACCGCTGAATTTAAAGCAGCACGCGACAAGCACGATGACGAAATTAAAGCCGCTGGTGTTGTATCTACTGAGCTTCAAACAGCGCTTACACTTGCTGAAACTAAGCTTAACGACCAATTCGCTGCACTAGATGCCAAGCTAATTGCAATGGAAGTAGACCAGAAGCGCAAGTTTGATTTGTCACCTAAAAGCCGTAAGTCTTTGGGCGCTCAGTTTGTTGAACATGCTTTATATAACGAAGAAGTTAAAAACGGCTATGGCTTTGGTAAGTCAGTTGAGCTTAAAGACATTAGCAACTTGGCAGCTAGTGCCGGTGGTCTAGTACCTGAGTTTCGCGACCCGGAAGTTTACCGTACAGTCGGTGGAATGCGTCAACTACGTGTTCGTGATTTAATACCCACCGTACCCGCGTCAGGTAATGCCGTAGTTGTTATGCGTCAAACTACCGCGACCAATGAAGCAAAGCCACAAGGTACCACCGCAGGTGTTGGTGCAGGTGAGTTTGTCGCTAAAGCACAAAGTAATTACATCTGGACTGAAGTTACTGTACCAATTCGCACAATCGCTCACTTTGTACCCGCTTCTCGTCAGATTCTTTCTGATGCGCCACAGGTTCAAAGTTTGATAGATACTGAATTGTCATACGGCTTACAGCTTGAGTCAGACGACCAGATACTTAACGGTGACGGCACAGGTCAGAACCTTACAGGTATCTTAGGTGATAGCGCGATTAATGACGTCGGTCAACTTGCAAGCGGCACTACTGCTGCACAAAGACCAGCCGCAATGATTGAACATATCCGCGCCGCTGTTACTGAGTGCCAGAAGTTTGAGTACTATAACATTAACGGCTTATTGCTTAACCCTGTTGACTTTCAAACCCTTGAGACAGCCAAAGCAACTGATGGTCATTACTTGCTAGTAGCATTTGCTGCAACAAGTGGTGAGACTCCACAGATTTGGCGTGTGCCTGTAATCGTTTCAAACGCGATTGCTGTAGGTAACTTCCTTATTGGAGATTGGACTCTTGGCGCTAAGATTTATCAGCGTGAAGGTGTAAGCATCCGCGTATCTGAGTCAGACGGTACAGACTTCATTAAGAACGCTGTTAAAGTTCTTGCCGAAGAGCGTATGTGTTTAGCAGTTAACAGACCTAAAGCTTATTGCAAAGGTTTGTTCACCGTAGCAGCATAGTAATAAAGCGGGGTTAATAGCCCCGCTATTTTAAGGTATATATGACTAATTTTATTGTATACGACATAATAGAAAATTGTTTTATTGGTCGAGCAGGATTTAAAAAGACGCTTGACCCCAAGTGTGAAATGACACAAAAATTACTAGACGACGGTTACATTAAAGCGCCTGAAAACAAAATGCGTAAACCCAAAACAGAGAAAAAATAATGACTGTTTTTGATAGCCGGTACTCATTAGCATTTAGCAATAGCCAATCATTTAGCGCGAGTGCAACTAGCCCACTTGTGCCTGTTATTGGTCGCACTGACCTTGCTGATTATCTTAGATTGCCTGAATCTGATGACCCGCTGTTACAACATATATGCAACGCATCAACACAGTTTATTATTAACAGATTAAAGACTGAGCTTATCTCACGCGCACGTATAGTCACTTATCCCAATTACCCGACTATTGGTAGCACTAGCTCACACAGCTTGTCACGCTCAAGACAGCACCTTAAAACAGAAATATTATTACCTTTTGCCAATGTTATTAGCGTGCAAAAAGTGGAAGTCTACGGTGTTGAAATTACTGATTACCAAGTTAAGCAAACGCAACCTGCAACAATCGAGTTAGAGGTAATTGAGCTAATAGAAAACGAAGAACCAGCAATAGTTATTGAATACACTGCCGGGCTAGGTTCAATTGAGGATATACCGGCTGATTTAAAATATGCGATTATAATGTTTGCTTCATATTTGTATGATAATCGCGGGTGCTCAATGGCTGATGCGTTTATGTTAAGCGGTGCAGATGAAATGACGCGCACTTATAGCATTATGCCGGTAGTTTTCTAGTGAAGTGCTGCGACATTAAAGCCGGAGACTTACGCAATCAAGTAAGCTTACAGCGTAAACAAATAAACAGTGACGGCGCAGGCGGTACAGTAGTTACATGGGTAGAGTATGCTACTCCTTGGTGCAAGATAACGCCCAAGACAGGCAACGAAAAGATTTACTTGGGGCGATTAGACGCACAAGGATTATCTAGCGTTACAACTCGCTATATGAGCACGATTATAGAAAGCGATAAGTTAGTTTTTAAAAATAAAGAGTTTCAAATACGCTCAATAATAAACATTGAAGAGCGTAACAAATATACAGAGATGCTAATTGAGCGAGGCGTTACGCAATGATTAACGTAAAAGTTACAGGCTCACAAGATATAATAAGACGATTGCGTAAAGTGACTAATAATGTAGATGAGATAGCTTCCGAGTCTGTTTTTCTTACCGCTAACCTTGTAAAAAATACAGCGGTAAAAAGTATTCAATCTATTTCAATGGGTGAAAGAGTAAGGCGGCCTAGACAAGGCGGTGGCACTTTATCACACATTGCATCAAGACCAGGCGATGCGCCTAACACCGATACAGGCAACTTAGTAAAAAGTATATCAATACAGCCTTTACAGCCTAAAAAAACTATGACAGTAGGGGTTAATGCTAAGTATGGTTCTGCTTTGGAGTTTGGTACTAAAAATATGGAAGCCAGACCATTTATGCAACCATCTGTTGAAGAAAACAAAGACGCGCTTGACAGATTTTTAGCTAATAAATTAAAGGCGCTATTGGCATGAGCATTGCTATACAAGAGTTAATTTATGATACACTTATAGAAAGTGGCGAATTAGGCGATTTATTAGCCAGTTTGACGTATAGTAATGGCGATAGTGTACCTTGCGTGTTTAATGATTTACCTCAAACAGATAATGATAATATTTACCCATGTATCGTAATTGATGCCGTTACAAGCAACCAGAACGATACAGATACAACAAACGGATTTGATGCAACGGTTATGATACACACATGGTCAATTTCGCCAAGTAATGTAGCCGTATCGAATATACAGGATGTAACCTATTCGTTATTACATAGGAAAAAAGGCGGTAACGTAAGCGGTATATCATGCGAGTTAACAGAAATACTACGCGACCCTGACGGCATAAGTCGGCATGGCGTGCAACGGTTTAGAATTTTTTACGAAAAGGTGGATTAATTATGAGTGCAGGAATTGGAATTGTAGGACGTAATGTAATTATGACTTTAGCAACGCAGACTCTTTTGGGTGTACGTGTTAAAGGCTTAACTTTAAATAACGAGCGATTAGATACAACTGATGATAGTACGGCAGGATGGGCAGAAGCTTTTGCCGTATCAGGTCGTAAAAATGTTGAACTAAGTGTAAGTGGTTTAGTTAAAAACCTTGAGCTTATACGCGCATATTTTGCAAGTGAGTCTCAAATATTTGCAGTCGAATTAACTTACCCTGACGGCTCTAAAATTGCTGGAGATTTCTTTTACGACTCTATGAACCCAACAGGCGAAGAAAATACGTTAGTTACTTTTGACGCTTCTTTTAGCTCAAGTGGCGTAGTTACATTTACAGCCAGGACTTAATATGTCAGCAATAAACAAAACGCTAAAGATTAAGTTTAAAGGCGTAGACCATAGCATAAAAATGTCAATGGCTATTATTGACGCGGTTGAAGATGAGATGAATTTAGTCGCATTTATCAACCGTTTAAATAAAGGCGATGTGCGGCTAAGTCATGCCGCTAAGTTATTTGCTATCATCTTAATACAGTCGGGCGTAAAGACCTCACAAGAGGACGTTTACACCGCTATGTTTAGTGGTGAAGATGATAATGTTAAGGGTGTTATAGAGGCATGTAGCGCAATCATAAGCGCCATATTCCCAGAGTCAGAGGTTACAACCGCTGCAAAAAAAAAGCCAGTAGCGGCAGCGCGAAAGCGGTAGAAGATTATGATTGGGCGATGCTATACAAAACAATAGTTGTTAAGTGTGGCATAGCTCCTTCTGAATATTGGCAAATGTCACCCGCTGAATGTTGGCATATTATTGACGCAAATACGCCTGAGAAAACATACGGTAATCTTAGGCAAGCAGAGGTTGATGATATGATGGAATTTAGGCAATCACTTTTAGATCAGGGGTATGATTTAGCATGAAGCTTGGCCAGTTAGAAGTTGAGATTACAGCAGATGATGCAAAACTTAGACGCGGTTTAAAACGCGCTGATAGCTCTATAGCGCAGACTGCGAAAAGAGTAGGCGCATTGGCTGCTGGCTTTGCTAAGTTTGCCGCTGTTGCCGTTACTGCTGGTGCTGCTATAGGTGTTGCTGTAGTTAGAAGCCAGTTACAACAAATTGACGCACTCGCTAAAACATCCGCACAATTAAACATTACCATTCAAGACTTACAAGGCTTACGTTTTGCTGCTGAACAATCAGGTGCAAGCGCGGGTGTACTTGATAGGTCATTAGAACGATTAACTAGAAATATTGGTGAAGTACAAGGCGGCACAGGGACAGCTAAGAAAGCATTTGATGAATTAGGATTGTCAGCGGTTGAACTTGCAAAGATAAGCCCTGCTGATGCGCTAGGGAAGGTTGCAACGGCCTTACAAGGTGTAGAAAGTAACTCACAGCGCGTAAACTTTGCATATCAAATACTAGGACGCTCAGGCACGCAACTTGTAAATATGCTTGCTAACGGTGAAGAGGGCTTAAACGCATTTAAACAAGAGGCGCTTGATTTAGGCTTAACGCTTGACGAAGTTGACGCTGCCAAAATTGAAGCGGCAAACGATGCACTAAACAGAATACAAAAAGTTATACAAGGCGCTTTGCAACAAGCCACCGTTGAACTTGCGCCATTCATTGAGGATATAGCGGCACGCTTTGCGGATGTTGCTAAAGAGTCTGGCGGGATGGGTCATGTTGTAGTTAATGTAATGGAAGGTATCGGCAGAGCAATTGCATTTGTCGCTGATGCTGTTGGCAGTATTGGTATAGCTTTTAAAGCTATTCAGATTGTTATTAAATCTTTTGAAGTTTTTGTTACTGGCGCGATGCTTTTAACGGCTAAAGCAGTAGAGTTTGTAATTGAAGGTATTTTAAACGGCGTTAATATTGCTATATCGGCATTAAACAAATTACCAGCAATTGATATTGCGCCAATTAATTCCAATGTTTCGCTTGGTGTTGATACACTAACAAAATCATTTGATGAATCTAGCCTAGCACTTTTCAATTTAGGTCAAGAAATAATTGAAGCCGGTAACGCTAAACCATTAGGCGACAAAGTAGCGGCATGGGCTAAAGGCATACGCGAAACGCTAGACAACCCACTTGTAGTTACACCAAGCGCAGAGCTTGACGAAGAAGGCCCGGATAGAAGCGGCGTTAATGATGCTTCACTTGAACAGCTTAGGCAATTAGGTAAAAGTAAGTTACTGCTAATAGATGAGCAAGAAACAGAAAGGCTAGAATTATTATCTGCCTTAAACGAAGAAGAATTAGAAAGAATTGGTGGTTTTGAAAGCGCAAAAAACAGAATAATATTAGACGCAGAAGAACAGAGAGCTCTTGAAAAAGGTTTAAGTGAAGATGAAATTACACGAATTGAAAGGGAAGCGGCAAAAGAAAGAGAAGAAATAGCATTTGCAGAGCAACAAGGGAAAATACGAGCCGTAGGTGGTGCATTTGGTCAACTTGCTAGCATAATGAACACTGGTAGTCGTAAGTTATTTAAGATTGGAAAGATTGCAGCTAAAGCTGGCGCTATTGTTGACGGTTTTGCAGCAGTACAAGGCGCTATTAAAGCAGGTAACAAAGTTGGTGGACCAATAGTAGGAGCTGCTTTTGGTGCAGCTGCGGCAATTCAAACAGCGGTGCAAGTTAGAAACATAAACCAAGCACAATTTGGGGGCGGAGGGGGCAATGCAACATCCTTCAGCGGTGGACAGCCTGCCGTAAGAACACAAGAAGCAGCGCCGCCACCATCACGCAATGTTAGCATAAACTTACAAGGTCAAAACTTTAGCGCTGAACAGGTTAGAGGCTTGATAGGCCAGATTAACGAACAAATTGGTGATGGTGTTCCTGTTATGATTGGCGCAGGTTAGTGTTATAATAAAGTAACAATACAATTAAGGAAATAAAAATGAGTAATAATTTAGCAGATGCGGGAACGATTGAGCCACTTGCACAGCAAAGTATTGGTTTACCAGTTGCACTATCTCCAAAGGCGGCGGGTGAAATTGCGTTGCCTAAAGATTTAGCTAGAGTTGCAGCCGGTCAAATTGCTGCACCTATTGTAATAGCATCAATTACACCGCCTAGCATACCAAAAGTTGAGCCTATTTAGATGAGCTTTTTGATAGTTGACAATATTGTATTAGGTGCTTTTGCACCAGCAGCTTACCCATTGTCAAACGCTCGTATTTTGTACGATAACTTATTTAATAACGCTATTGTCTCATTACCTGCGGCTCAAGGAATTGCAAACTCAAACACTTATGAAAGGTGGAGATTAACAGGTGCTAATCAAAGTATAATTCTTAGCGCAAACTCAAACAATAAAGTAAACGCTATTTGTTTGGGTGCTCATAACTTAGGTGCGCTAGGTGCAACGGTAATTATTGAAGTAAGCACAAGCACAAGTGCAGCATTTTCAACCATAGCAACGGTTAAGCCAAAAAATAACAATTCTATTATGGTGTTTTTAACTTCTGATTTAGTTATTAGTAGAATCAAATTAACTGTTGATAATAAAAGCTCAGAAATCGGGGTGCTTTATGCAGGTCTGGCCCTTGCAATGCCTCGGCCTATATTTGGCGGTCATGCACCTATCACGCTACAAAATAAAGTTAATTATATAAACAGCTCAAGTGAAAATGGTCAATGGCTAGGGCGTACAATAAACCGGCGCGGCTATGCTACTTCTTACAAGTGGCAGTTTATAACAGATGAATGGTACAGAGAAAACTTTGAACCTTTTGTCGAAAGCACTAACTTGTATCCTTTTTTCATTGCATGGCGGCCTGATTTGTATCCTGATGAGGTTGCATATGCCTGGCGTAGTGAAGATGTTACACCTTCAAATAGAGGCGGTGCAACTCGCTATATTGAATTTGATTTGTCTGTATTGGGGTACTCTGATAAATGAGTGAGCCATTTAGCAAAGAAAAGATATACATTGTTGAAATTGATGTGCCTGCTTGCTCTCTTGTTTACGGTCAAGGCGCTTGTACAGCTAATGGTACCGGTGATGCAAAATGCTTTAATACATTGGCAACGTGCCAAGTTTTAGGCGCTTATAATGAGGTTAAGAAAACATACAGATATTGTGAGCAGTTAAGCCCTCACCCTGTAGGACTTGAAGCAGTGCCAAACTTAAACAGTGTCAGCATAAGCCCTTCACAAATACAACTAGACGGTGGCTTAGGTGTTCGCTCTAACTTGTCATTATCATTTACTGACCATCCATCAAGCGATTTAGACACAGACCCATACATTATGGAGCGAACTTACGACCCATATTTGCGCGGCACATATTGGGGAAAGTTTAGAGTTCGCAATCAATTCTATCAAAACTCACCAACTAGATTAATCAGTGCATACTTAAAAAATGGCGCGGTTGATTTAGGTAATGCAGACGCTTACCACTTTGTGCTAGAAACTTTAGATGTAAGCGCGGGTAGTGCAAGCATCATAGCAAAAGACCCGCTAAAACTTGCTGATAATAAGCGCGCACAAGCTCCTGTGGTAAGCACAGGCGAGATTGTAGCCAATATTGATGCAAGTGCTACGATTATTAATTTAAAACCCTCAGGGGTAGGAAATGAAGAATACCCGGCAGAGGGCATAATCCGCGTATCTAGTGAGGTAATGAGTTTTACTAGGGATGCAGACGAATTAACAATTGTGCGCGCTCAGTTTAATACTACGGCCGTTGGTCACAGTGAAGGCGATAAAGTGCAATTGTGTTTACAGTATTTGGATAGATTAGACGATATACTCGCGGATTTGCTTGTAAATTATTCAAATATTGATACAGATTTTATACCTTATGCGGTTTGGGATGCCGAGGTTACAGCTAATTTACAAGGCTTAATTCAAACGCTAATTACTGAGCCAATCGGCGTAACAAAGCTGATAAAAGAATTAGGCGAACAGTTTCCGCACTCGCTATTCTGGGATGAACGCGCACAAAAAATACAATTAACGGCGATTAAACCACCACCAGAAGGGGCTAATGTTTACGATGAAAACTCGAATATTATATCAGATTCTTTTAATGTTGCTGACAAGCGTGATTTACGTGTATCTACTGTGTTCGTTTATTATGGTCAGATTAACCCAACCGAAAAGCTGGATGAAGCTAATAATTATGCGGGGACTTATGTACGTGCAAATCTTGATAGCATTGCCCGCTATGGCGGTAATGAGATTAAGACGATATTTAGCCGGTGGATAAACCGCGACAATAAATCACAAGCGTTAAGATTAGCGGCCCGAATAGGTCGCAGATTTGGCACAGTACCTAGAGCTATTAACTTTGAGCTTGATGCTAAAGACAAAGACGTTTGGGCTGGTCAAGTAATCGGCGTTAATCACAAATATTTGCCAGACTTTAGCGGCTTACCTAGTACCGTTTTATTTCAAATTATCACAGCACAAGAAACAGATAATTTTAAATATACTGGCATAGAATATATTTATGATCCTTTATTGCCACAGGATGAGGGAGGCGGCGATGATGGCGTTTTTCAATTATTTATAGAAGGTGATCGCACTAACTACAATATACGCGATGTTTACAACACTAGAGGCGAAGCGCCAGACGAGACAACTGTTGTAAGAGTTATCATTGAAGGCAATGCAAGATTAGGCAGCACAAGCACAAGCGCGTTTAGTTTAGACACTGGCTTATTTCCAACAGGCGCAACTATCATAATTGAAAATAGAAACGTTATTTTAGGCGCAGGCGGTCAAGGTGGCGGCGATGGCGTAACGGTAACAGCTGGCGGTCCAGCTATAAATCTACAGCATCCGATTACACTCAACAATTTAGGTATTATCGGCGGCGGTGGCAGTGGTGGCAATAGCAATACAGGGTTTGGCATTACGGCTGGTGGCGGTGGCGGTGCGGGTTACTTTGCAGGGTTAAGAGGAGTAGGCGAAGGTGGTAGAGTCATACGGCAATCTGCAAACGGAGCAAATTTAAACGGCGGTTTAGGTGAAGAAAGAAGATTTGGCGACCCTAGTGAACCGCTAGAAGTTTTTGGTGTTAAAGGCGGTGACTTAGGTAAAGATGCGGCGGGGAACGACATATTATCTATACAAACAAACGGAAACACAATCACGTATATAAATCAAGGCGATATACGTGGTACAATATCATAAAATTATGAGGACCTAAAAATGGCTAGAGCGATTTGGCAAAAGACAATAACTGATAATACCGGCGCTCCAACTGCTGACGCAGAGGTAACCGTTATGATACAGGGTGAAAGTTTTGCCACAATATTTAGTCAGCAATCCGGTGGCACTGCTTTATCAAACCCGTTCACAACTGCCTCTGACGGTGTAGCAAGGTTTTATGCTGACAGAGGATATTACACAGTTACAGTCTTAAAAGATGGTAATAGCGCAAGCATCCCTTGGAACAATCTAGGGGATAAAAACCTATTTGATGACTTAGCTAATACAGCATTTGCAGAGTCAACTGATTTTACACAGTCTTTCCTTGCAAGTGATAATGCAAGCTCTGCACGATCAACGCTAGGTATTGATTTACCGCAAGCGCACTTAATTGAGCGTAAAAGTTTTGAAATGATTGCACACAGAGGATTTAAAGGCTCTAACCCTGAGCACACTATGTTAGCTTACACAACAGCAGTGAGGCAAGGTGCTGACTCGCTAGAGCTTGACCTACAAGTTACATCTGATGGTATTGTGGTTATATTTCACGATGAGTTAATGCAAACAAAAACTAATTTAACGGGAACAATTGCCAGCAAAACTTTAGTTGAGGTGCAGTCTGCTAAGTATAATGATGTGCAATCTAGCCAGGTATACAAAGATTTAAGAATACCAACATTGGCCGAAGTAGTAGAATACTCTAAAGAGGTAGATATTAAGCTTTTTATGGAGATTAAAGGTTTAAGAACATTTGATGATATAGCGCTAATGATTAATCAGGTTAAAGATGCAGGCATTCTTGGTAAGTGCTCTTTTACTAGCTTCCAAATTGATAGAGTAGTAGAAGCTAGGCGAGTAGAGCCAAATGTAGAAGTTGGATTGATAGGCGGGGCATCTGACCCTGATGATTACATTCCTCTATTTGATAATTTAGCAAGTCTTGGCGGTAAGCTAGTAATTGTATGGAATAACCCTGCGCTTATTGACAATCCTAATGTGGGGCAGTATGCAAGAAGTCTTGACATTGATATTGCAGCATACACATTAACAAATTCAACTTCTGTTCGAAAACTTGTTGCACAAGGTATTACTCGCATAATTGCAGATGTTCCATTGAGGGGTAGGTAGAATGAGTGGTATTGCACTTTCTAAATTCATTACAGATTGGGATAATAGAGTTACAGGAGATGGTAGCTATTCAGTGCCCGGTACACCGCTTTTAGCGAATTGTAGCGCAGGTGAAGGTACAGGCAGAGCATATGCTATTAAATACTTACCAGTAACAGGTGGAGAGTTTATTACATTTACATTCACCGCTAGGGCCATTTCAGGAGTGGGTAGAGGTTCTATTGATTACCCTTTTTTAGCTAATGGGCCAAAAGACCAAATTGAAATATCTTCTAAAAGCTGGAGGGAGTACAGCATTAGCATAGCAGTGCCCTATAATCACAATGATGCTACACGCTACGTTAGTTGCACATGCGGAATTCTTAATGCTGAGGCTGGAAATGTGCAAATTTCTGATCTACGTATTGATGTAAGGGATGGCTCGCGCAATCCGCTTAATTGCGTTGCCGCCGCTCTCTTTGATATTCGTAAAACAAACGGGGTTGTAACACCCGTAATTAATAAAAACTTCCATTATTGCGGTATTCAATTTGTAGGATTTTTTGGAGATACAATAGAGGTTGTTATTCCTAACACAGCGCCGCTTCCTTCCTCTAATATGCGTCCTATCTTTTTCGCTCAGTTAACAACAGAGCAGTTAGAAGGTTGGAATTTAAAAGTAGGAGATTACGACACACAATCTGGTGATGTTTCAATTAAATTTGTTAACCCATCTGGTGTGTATGCAGACCCTACATCTTCGCTAATTGAAGGTAGTGGTATGTTTCTTTCTTTCATGGCTGTGGGTATATAGCCATAATTTAATATTATAATTTAAGGATAAAACCATGAGCATACAACCAAGCCCAAGCGCGTTTACGTTTGTTGTAGATGATGAAGCCACTGGTGGGCAATTCGATATTGCCTTGGATATAGTAGATTATGACGGGTTCAGCATTTGGGATATGCGCTTTAGACCCACAGGCAACAGCGAGAAATGGGCTTTTATTTCTTTTGCATCTAAAGACAACCAAAGTTTTGACCCAGAAGTTAAATCTGGCCTAAATAATGAAGAATTAACAGCCGCAGAAATGCAACGTATTATTGCCCAAGCTAACATTGTTATCGCTGAAAAATTCGGTGCTCAGACCCGCCCAAACTTTGGCAACGGCTTATTGCGTTTTTGGTTAGCATCTGGCGCAGTATCAGAATTAAACAATGTTTTAAGCTTTAAGGCAATCTAATGGACGAGAAACGGCTAGACAGAATCGAGCAAAAGATTGACAGACTAGCCGATGCGATTACTGCTATTGCAAGAGTCGAAGAAAAGATGCTTGCAAGTAACAGTCGTGTTGATGCACTAGAAAAGCGCGTTGCTACAACCGAAAACGACCTGCAAGCAATTG
>Ga0306898_1000190_pt1 | contig 25577 bp, 29 predicted proteins | sample AntRauMFilla1564_FD_190424 | JGI IMG/M metagenome (GOLD analysis project Ga0306898, IMG submission 190424) | Saline lake microbial communities from Rauer Islands, Antarctica - Metagenome Filla 1 #564 (v2) (version 2) | ecosystem: Environmental > Aquatic > Non-marine Saline and Alkaline > Saline ...
AATAGAGCTGGTTTCACCTCTAGTAGTTCAATAGGGGTAATAATCGAAGCGGTAACAGGCACAGGTACAAATGTAAGAAGGGGAAAAAGTTGGGACAATTCAACAACGGATGCACCTCAAATTTCTGTAACTTATACTACTACAACAACTAATGAATAAATGACACCAACGATTTTTTTTGGATTGGTTGGTTGTAAAATTTAGTAAAGCAGAGAAATATCAAATAAACTAATAAATGAAATTTATAATTTTTACGGTTTACTAGAAAATACTATATTTATATATACACGAATATTAAATAAAAACATATCAAAATGGCAGAACAAATCAAGTTTACACAAGAAGAAGTAAAACAAGTAGATGATATCAGAAATCAAACAGGATTAATTTTCCAACGAATAGGACAACTTTCAGTTGAGTCAGAAAGACGGCTACAGGAAATAGAAACTGCAAAATCACAGCTGAACGAAGAACTCAAATTACTTCGTGATACCGAATCAACACTATTTACTTCTCTTAATACCAAATACGGTGATGGTAATTATGATCCGGACAATAATGTTTTCACACCAATCGAAGAAAAAAAACCACAAGAACCTGTATCATGATATCAAAATATATAGTTTAGGAAAAATATTTTATATTTATATATGTAATTTTACATTAAAAAAATTAATTAGGAGAAAATAAAATGGCAGAAAAAATTGTATCACCTGGAGTATTTACCCGTGAGAATGACTTATCATTCTTGGCCCAAGGTGTTGGAAACATAGGAGCGGCGATAATAGGGCCTTTTAAAAAGGGACCAGTATTCCTGCCAACGATTGTAAATACACAATCCGAGTTCGAACAAATCTTCGGTACACCTGATGGATCATACTATACAGGATATACCGTTCAAAATTACCTAAGAGAATCGGGAACTGTAACTATTGTAAGAGTAGGGCATATCGGTGGGTATACACACACCGATGCTATTGCAATCGGAGTTAGTGGTTCTACTGGAACAAAATTGATAGGTAGTCTGTTTTCCACCGTAAATGGCACGGAAATTACAGGGTTTCCAGCTGCATCAAATCAAATAACCTCACAAGCATCGGCATCTGCATTTACTATCGATGGTACTGAACTGGGAATTACTACTCCGTTGTCCGCATCTATAGATCCTACACAAGCAAATGATATTTCTAATGTATTTGGAACATCTGCACTTGGTACTAAGAATGCATATGTATATAACTACTTCGAAACTGAAGCCGCGAAACAAGTACAAATTCTTACTTCCAGTGGATCAAGTGTAGAATATATAAATCTTCCTGTACAGGATTTCAGTAATGATGCACAAGTTGCAAATACTCCATATATACAATCACAATTAATTTCAGGTCAAAGATATGATCTTTTCCGTTTCCATACATTGGGTGCAGGAAATAGTTCAAACCAAGAATATAAAGTTGCAATTTCCAATATAAAGAGAACAAGATTATCGGACGGTTCGGAAGGTTGGCCAACATTTACCGTAACGGTACGTGAATTCGGTGATTCCGATAGGAGACCAACTTTCCTAGAAAACTATTCCGGTGTTAATTTGGATCCATCTTCAGCTAACAATATTGCTAGAAGAATCGGTAACTTGAATGTAACAATAGACCCGAGTGGTAAACAGATAATTACTGGTGATTTCCAAAACAACTCGAACTACATTAGGGTAGAGGTTAAAGATGACGGATCCTTCCCATCCGATGCGTTACCGTTCGGTCATGGTGCTTATATCAACCCACTTTTTGTCGGTACGGTAGGTGATTATACCGATAGTAGTGTTCCTGCGGTAATATACTCAACGGGATCGATTAATAATAGTGGAAATTCATCAACTAATTTCGCGGGTATCCAACTTGATACAGCTGGAATCAAGGTAGATAATAAATCCTACCTATCACCTATACCGAAAAGTGCAACCATTGGATCGAATACATCATTCTCATTTGATGCACCGATAACCGCGGTGGTAAACGGATTGGTATCAACATACAATTTCGGATTTACAATGGGCAATATAAACTCATTTAATAATCAGACACTTAACTCACAAAGACAGTTTATCATCGGATTCCAAAATGGATTCGATGGAATATCACCGACAGTAAAATCTATGTTGGGTGAATCTATAACTGGGACTAACTCACAGGGGTTTGATTTATCAAGTTCAACCGCAAGTGGATCAGTCGCATATCAAAAAGCAATAAACTCGGTATCCAATCCGGATGACTTCGATATTAATTTGGTATCCGTACCTGGTGTAATACGATCTGAACATCCATCCACATTCGATTCCATCGTAAATATGGTAGAATCAAGGGAAGATGCATTCTTTATAGGTGATGTGGTTGGTACAAACTCAACTATAGGTGATGCAATTGCACAAGGTGGATTCGTAGATTCCAGTTATGTTGGAACTTACTATCCTTGGGTCAAGACAATCGATGTTAACACAAACAGATTGGTATCAGTTCCGCCATCGGTATTAATGCCGGGAATATACGCATCCAATGATGCCGTATCCGCTGAATGGTGGGCACCCGCGGGACTAAATAGAGGTGGAATAGTAGGTGCGGTAAGTGTTCTAAATAGATTAACCCATGCAGAACGTGATGAACTATACGAGGGTAAAATTAACCCAATCGCATCATTTCCGGGAGAAGGGATTGTTGCATTCGGACAAAAAACCTTACAGGAACGTTCATCTGCGCTCGATAGAATAAACGTAAGAAGATTACTTATTAAAGTTAAGAAGTATATTGCATCTACATCAAGATACTTTGTGTTCGAACAGAATACTGCAACAACTAGAAATAAGTTCATAAACTCGGTGAATCCATACTTGGAAGGAATCCAACAACGACAGGGTCTATATACCTTTAGGGTAGTAATGGATGATAGTAATAATACACCCGATGTAATCGATAGAAATATATTAGTCGGACAAATATTTTTACAACCTACTAAAACAGCTGAATTTATTGTGATTGATTTCTCTATAGTTCCGACTGGAGCCGCATTTAGTGCATAAATTATTAACTATTTAATTATAAAAACCACTCTTTTAGGGTGGTTTTTTTATATGTATAGGTGTAAAACATATCATTAAATTATGAAAAGATATTACGTATATAGAATAGATGACCCAACTACAAATCAATTTTATTTTGGTAGTAGAGGCTGTGAATGTAGACCCCGAGGATGATATATATATATGGGTTCTATGAAAACATGGATACCCGAAGATAATAATCGGTTGGTAAAAACTATATTACAAACTGGATTCCGTAAATATGAAACTGCTATAAAATATGAATCTAAAATTATAAAAGAAAATATTGATAATCCCTTAAATGAAAATTATCATATACCAGCCGAAGGATTTCATACGAGTGGGATGCAATGGGATGATTTATCCAAACAAAGGTTAAGTAAAAAACGGATAGAAAATAAATTAGCATTAGGTATGAATAACCCTATGTTCGTCCGAAACCACAGACAAGAAACTAAGGTTAAAATGAAATCCAAAGCTAAAGGTAGATATACATTGGAGTGGTACATAGACCGGAATGGATTAGAAAATGGGACTAATCTTTATACTGAAAGATGTATATATCATAAAAAAAGAAATTCCGGCCGCGGTAATCCAATGTATAATAAAACTCATACACAATCATCACGTGAAAAAATGAGTAAGAATTCATCAAAAATAGTTGGTAAGTATGATATGGAAAATAATTTATTAGATATTTATAGTAGTATGATGGAAGCATCATCTAAGAACAACATCAGTATTAGTATGATTAGTGCGGTATGTAATCCAAAACGAATTAACAAAACTGCTGGCGGATTTATCTGGAAATTGGAAAATTAACGGAAAAGATAAAAAAGTTATATTTATATACAGAATTAGATAATTACAAACACAGAATAACATACATATATCATGGCAGAAGTACTTGAATACAACGACATTTTTTTTACAAATTTTGAACCAAAAACAAAAAATCGTTTTATCATGGAGATAGATGGTATTCCATCATACATGATTAAAACAGCATCAAAACCAAGTATTCAGTTCGAGGAAATTGTACTGGATCATATTAACGTAAAACGTAAATTAAAAGGTAAGGGTGATTGGCAAGCGATCGATATTACTTTATATGACCCGATTGTTCCAAGTGGTGCACAAGCAGTAATGGAATGGGTACGATTATCACATGAATCCCTAACAGGTCGTAATGGATATGCGGGAATGTACAAAAAGGATATCGATATTTACACTTTAGGGCCTATCGGTGATAAAGTAGAACAATGGAAACTGAAAGGAGCGTTTATCACAAGTGCTGCGTTTGGTGATGTTGATTGGGCCGATGGATCTGGAATTGTTGAGATTTCATTAAGTTTAAGTATGGATTATTGTATATTGGAATTTTAATTAGAATCGAGTATATATTAAAAACCCCTATGAAAATAGGGGTTTTTATTAAAAACCCCTATGAAAATAGGGGTTTTTTTGTGTCTTATTGTTAAACCCTAACCAATCTTCTGAATTTTCCCAAATCCTTTAATTGTTTTTCATATTTCAATTGTGATATTCGATTTAGTTCGGTTTTTCTATCATTAACTTTTTGGTTGTGTCTTGAATTTCGACCAACTTTTATATCACATTTTTCAATTATGGATTTCACAACATCTTTTATTTGATTCATATTTTTATCGGAATACTCATCAACAATTTCCTTCATCATATTTGATGAGTCTGATAGTTTGTAACCATCAAGGTTTAGTAGAAATCTGAAATTTGCCATTTGCATATTTAAACTATTAACAGTAGTTTCAGGGATTACACTATCAACTATATCCTCTTTAGTGATACCCAACCCATTCAAATCCCAGTTTGTCATGTAGTATGCGATTACCAAATCATTTTTTGACCACTCATGTTGTAAATTTTTCATAACTCTTAAATTTAATGGGGAACTTCCCCTTGATTAATATTACCTTACTAAAGTACAAATTTAATTTTACAAATCCTAATTTAATATGTTAAAAGTTACCCAATTCCAAAGAACTCTTTTCCATTCAATTGTTCCGATGTTGTGCCACCTTTTAACCAACTCCTAACTTCATTGTAATATGTTGTATCGATGTATTGGGCTATGTGGTTGGGGATAACATAATTTAATCCATCGAGGTTGTTAGACATCCATAAATGAGTTGAGTCTAACTTTTTCATAAACCAAGGATATTTCTTCTCACCACATCCTATCATTATCATTGTTACCGACTCCGTTGTTTTAAACTTTTCCATGATTTCCCTTTATTAATTATTACATTACTAATATACGGAATGATTTTTATAATTCCTAATTTAATATGTTAAAATTTAACATTTTTATACTAACCCTTCAACGTATTTATAAATCTTATCCCAAAGAATATCACTCACGTTTATACGAATTACATCTGGGAACATTGACACTTCCTCGCCATACTGATTCCATTTGTTCACAAGACTGTTAGAAACCGGTTCATTTTCCAAGATATAATTATCAATTACAGATTTCCAATCCAAATCATTAAATGTGATTTCTTTATCTAACCACTCAAATCCTTTATCGGTTACGTATTGTAAAATTATCATATTCATATTTACCTCTTTATTACCCTACTAAAGTACGAATTGTAGTTCACAATTCCTAATTTAATATGTTAAAGTTTCATAATTAACATAAAATAAACCCTTTGGGGGTTTTACCTAATTTTTACTAAAATTTAACACTTTATTGGATGTTATTAATTAATAAATTACTATATTTATAAATAAATAACATTTATATGATAAGTACACATCAAAAATTAATAATTAATTCAGTAATAGATTTTATGAAATCTGAATTTAATATAAATGCAAAATTAACCGTAAAACGTAAATCAAAATCTGGACTTTTGGGTGATGTTACTATGAGTCATAATTCTGTTAATTTAAATAAATTCACATTACATTATAATCCGAGCCAAGGGTATACAATGATAATACAGTCTTTGATACATGAATTAACCCACGTTAAACAAATATCAAATAAGGAACTACAGCCATCATCGGATTATAAATCTATTATTTGGAAAGGAAGCCCCTACATTACTGTTAAGGAATTAAATAAATCCATGAAATCAATCAACGATTATATGAATTTACCATGGGAAAAGGAGGCATATGGTAATATGAAAAAACTATATCCTAAATTTATAAAATCAAAATACTTTAAGAATTTACGTGGAAAGAATGCGACATTGGATTATATACTCGATAATGAGGTTACGTTTCAATGAAATAAATTAAATGAACCACGTTAAATTTTAACATATTAAATTAGGAATTGTAAAATTCATTCCGTATATTTACTATAGTAATGATTGAGAGAGAGTAATAAACCTTAAATAAATAAAATTATGAGCAAATTATCAGTAACATCAAGGGATATATTGGATTTAATGAAAGGATGTGAAGTTCAATCATTAAATTATGAAGGATGTGTTTCCATCAACGGTGCGGGTAAGGTATATATGGATGGTGAAGTAATCGATATATTGGATTCCACTCGTAAAGTAAACAAAATTTGGAAAGAATATCTCGAAAGTGATGGAATATATTAAATTTTATATTTATACATATATAACTAGAAATTATGATAAAATTAAAAGGATTAATTAAAGAATCTTCTTTACCGAATCCAAAAGATGATACAGATGCCGAAGAGTATGTATTTGATTTCCAACAATTTGTAGCCGATAAACTTCCTAAACTTAATGGTTGGGTACTAGATTATAATAATATGTCTGGAGCGTTCGAATGGGAAACCCCGGGACAAATGAATTAGTAGTATATGCGACCCCAATGTGGGAAAGTGAACCATTCCTACCAGTCAATATCATCAATGATGACGGTGATGACGTGTATGATAAAAAGTATAAGTTCATACCTACATACGATAAAAACAAAGATTTTCAGACATATAAGAAAATGATGATTCCAATTCTTAAAATGGCAGATAAACTAAAATAAATATGATAAAGTTAAAAAGTTTAATTATCGAGGAAACCGGTAGACCCGCAGAGGATTTTGCAAAGGATATAAAGAAAATACTGTTAAAATATTTTCCGAATTCATACTATAATGTAGAATATAGTAGTAACTTATCGGAAAGTATTTGGATTAGATTTGCGATTGGCCGGAAATCCGACTGGAGTAACGGTATCATCCAAAATGCTCCCGTAGAATATTCCGCTATAATATTCGGAATAAAGAATAAAATGACTACCGATAAAATGAGTCTAGAATCAAGTAGTGGCGCTGATATAACAATAAAAGCACCAAAGGATTCATATTTAGCGTTTGGAAGAGTTAGAATACCAACTAGAAAAACGGTAGGTGGTGAAGATAGGATATTAAAAGCAATTGAAAAAGTAGTATCTACATTACAAAAGGAGGCAAAATCCAACATAGATAATATGGATGATAGACATAAATGGGTTAAAAAATACTTATAATATTTTAAAGCACTAAGATGCTACCTTAGTACCAAGGCCAAAATCAAAAATTAGCTCTTGGATAAAAGATACCCGAAACGGTATCTTTTTTTGTTTCCCATATACTTATATATACAAACCTTGTGATTATGATTTTAGTGTACTAGATACATTAGAGTTGGATTAATATCCCAACGAATAAAATCTTAAATAACAAACAAAAAAATAAGGAAAAATGCAAACACGTATTAAATCGTGGAATACTACATCCACACAAAGCAGACCATCTGTTTATATTACAAAACAGAAACAACGAATCAAACAACATGATGGAATCGTTTATCTAAAGGATAACGATGAATTTGAGCTTGAAATCTTCAACCCAACCACATTGAACCAGCTTGCTAAAATCAAGATTAACGGCAACTACATAAAAGGTAGTGGTATCATCATTAAACCCGGCCAAAGGATTTTCTTGGAACGGTATTTGGATTCTAACGATAAATTTATTTTCAACACATATGATGTGGGAACTTCTAAAGAAGTAGATTCCGCGATTAAATTCAACGGTGATGTAGAAATAGAGTTTTATAAGGAAAAGATACAACAACAATTATTATTGGATAACACGAATTGGACACAAATCCCACCATTTTATCCAGCCAATACGTACCCATCTACGGGTAATCGAATTTTCGGTACAACTACTAACGGTATCACGTATTATAACAATACAACTGATAATTCTCAAACTATAGGTAATTCAAATGAAGTATGCACGGATTCATTAAGTTTTCAACCAACTTCAATGAAACAGGAGACTGGTACGGTAGGTAAAGGTTCAAAATCAGAACAGAAATTCACAACAGCCGATATGGATTTTCATATTTTTTCAACCACTAACATCCATTGGAAGATACTACCTGAATCAAAACAAGTATATACATCGGATACTATGAAAAAAGTATATTGTACGGAGTGTGGTACTCGGATTAAAAAATCAAGTTACAAGTTCTGTCCAAATTGTGGGAACAAATTGTAAAATTATATATTTATATTTAAACCACTAAAGTTATAACAAATGAGTAAACATGAATACCCAGTAGAAATTGTATCACTACCATCAAAGGGTAAACAATATCCAGATGAAAACCCGTTATCAAAGGGTACGATAGAGTTAAAATATATGACCGCGAGGGAAGAGGATATTTTGGCTTCACAAAATTTGATAAAACGGGGAGTAGTTCTCGATAAACTATTTGAAGCAGTTGTTGTCCAAGATGGTGTTGATGTCGATCATATTTTCGTTGGTGATAAAAACGCAATTTTACTCGCAACACGTGTATTGGGATATGGCCCCAATTATGATGTAGAAGTTACGGATCCGTTCACGGGTGAACTTCAAAAAGTTACCATTGATTTATCAAAAATCCAAATCAAGGAAGCAGATGATTCAAGATTGAACCCGGAGAACGTATATGAGTTCACGTTACCAAATTCTAAAACTCCCATCAAATTTAAATTATTGACCCACAAAGATGAAGTCGATATAAACGGTGAGATACAGGCATTACAGCGATTACAAAAAGATAAGAACGGTAGTTCTTATGCAATTAGTACAAGATTAAGACATATGATCATTGAAGTCGATGGTAATACTGACAGGGCGTTTATCAATAAGTGGGTAACGAATCAACTTATTTCAATTGATGGTAGGGAACTACGTAAGTACGTGCGGGAATTGAGTCCAGATGTAGATTTGAAATTTGATTTTACATCCGATATAACAGGTGAGACGGAGGCACTTGATATCCCATTTGGGGCAGGGTTTTTTTACCCTTCCAGTTAATTATAGTATTCAGTTACATACTCAACTTTGGGAAATGGCTGAATACGGAAATGCATTTACTTGGAAAGAAGTATATACAATGCCCATTCACTGGAGAAAGTTTTATTTCAAGAAACTTTTGGATGCAAAAGAAGAAGAAAAAAAACGAATGGATAAGGTAAATGGTAATGGTGGTCGACCACCTAATGTAAGAGTACGGAAATAATTCCGTACTTTTTTCGTTATGTTATATTTATATGTATAGTTGAACATAATACACATAATATACAATGAAAAATAAAAAACAAGTTAACGAAATAACCGGAGCTAGTAAATTCGTTGAAAAATTTTTCGATGGTATAGTCCAAAACACGTCCCGCCGATTTATTGAAAGAGCTGCATCTAAGGGTGTCGATACGGAAATAATAAATAAGATGAGGGATATCGAAAAAAGCAATCAAGAACTTAAAAATATTATTAGTAAGTATTCTAAATAATGGCATTAGAACATGATAGAATAAGATTATTAAAGATAATCGAAGATTATCAAACGAGGATCCTTGATTTGGAGGTTGCTCAAACAAATAGTGTCAAGGAACGTAACGATAATCAAGCTGAAAGAAAAAAACTACAGAAGTCGATTACTTCCGAGGCCCGAAAACTTTTATCGGTAAACAAACAGATTACCGATATGACTAAATCTTACCTCGGCCATCAAATAGAGTTAGAAGATAGAATAAAGAATATATCGGATTCCCAACAATTTATACGGAATATAGAAAAACAGAGAATAGACAATTATAATACAATAGATACCAAATTAACTGGAAATCTAGAGAAGTTCAACCATCTCGCGGATTTGAATATCCAAATGGCAGGATTATCCAGTGATGATATAAGTAAGATGCAACTATTGAATATCGAGTATATTGAGATAGAAGCATCACTTGATAGGAGGGGTAAGGGGTTGTCCGCACAACTTGAAATATTACAAGAACAAAATACGGTTGCAAGACAGTATGCTAGTTTAAGTCAGACACAAAAGGATGTAATGGAAGGCCAACGTCAAGTCCTTGACGGCATCAAGAAAACCATCATCGGTACAATCGAAACCGCCGCTACTTTATATGGTAACGTACAGGGTGCGTTCGGTGGAATAGTGACACTTGCAGGAATGTTGGAACACAATATTTCGGATGTAAATAAAACTTTCGGGTATACATTACTGGATATGAACTCGGCCGCCAAATCCGCAGGATTCCTAAATTTATTCTTCGAAGATGCCGCGGGTACGGCACGTGAACTTGCAAACCAGTTCGGATCAGTAGAGGGTGCATCTTTCAAGACTCAAATGAACGTTGGGTTAATATCATCTACAATGGGTATATCGAATATGGAAGCTGCATCCCTAGTCAGTAGTTTTGCAAGGATGAACGGCGGATCCGCTGATATTGCGACCGATATGATACAGACTACGAAAGAGTTTGCAAAACAGAACAATGTTATTCCGGCCGATGTACTTTCAGATCTGGCAGGATCGGCCGCGGAATTCGCTAAATATGCTAATGATGGTGGTAAGAACCTGATAAAGGCTGCAGTGGGTGCAAGACAGCTGGGTGTATCCTTGGGTACAGTAACAGGAATTGCTGATAACCTATTGGATTTTGAATCATCTATAACAAGTGAGCTCGAACTAGGTGCAATGTTGGGTAGGAGTATAAACTTTAACAAGGCGAGACAATTAGCATATGATGGGGAAATCGAAAAGGCCGCACAGGAAACATTAAGACAACTCGGTGGTATAAATTCATTCAATCAGATGGATGTATTCGCGAAACAGGAATCTGCTAAAGCAATCGGAGTTTCGGTTGATGAACTACAAAAAATGTTGAATAACCAAGATAAGGTTGTAACACAGGGAGAACTGATACAGGAAAGGTTTTCTGCAATAGGTTCTACGATCGATGCTGGATTGAACAAATATCTTGGTGCATCATTAAAAGGACTAGGTGGTATGATAACCGCTAGTGCCCAAGTTGGTGGAAATTTTGCTCAAATGGGATTTTCGTTAAAGGGAATCGGTAAAAAAATAGCATCCCTATTACCTAGTATGGGTGGGTTAAGTAAAAAAGTAGGTGGATTTCTAGGTGGAGGTGCAAGTACGGTATCGGAACAGGCAAAACCGACAACATCTAGTCTACCGGGAAAGGGTATAATGGATGGAATGTCCAAAATTAATATGGGTGAAGTACTTAAAGGTGCAGCCGCAATGGTAATAGTATCGGCCGCAGTTTTCGTTTTCGGCAAGGCCGTGCAGGAATTTATGAAAGTAAGTTGGGAATCGGTAGGAATGGCGGTGGTGTCAATGTTAGCATTGGTAGGTGCAGTTGCATTACTAGGGGTAATAATGAGTAGTGGTGTCGGTACGGTTGCTATACTTCAAGGTGCAGCCGCGATGATTATTGTGGCGGGGGCTATGTATATTTTGGGCACGGCAATCCAAGAAATGGCGATAGGTTTCTCCGCGATGGGTAAAATATCCGATGTAATCGGCGGATTGATAGGAATGATAGGTGGTATAGGATTAATATCCGCCGCGTTCATGGGTCTGGCAGGATCTCTAATGTTCTTGGGTACAGCTGGATTGGTTGCATTACCTGGATTACTGGCTATGAGTACCATAGGAAGTGGATTGGGTGTTGTCGGTGATGTTATTGGCATTGGTAAATCGAGTGAGAATAAGGGAGGTGTATCGGATGGTTCACTTTCAGATTATCAAACACAGATGTTACAAAAAATGGATCAATTGATACGCGCTACCAGTAGTAACAGGGATGTTTATATCGATAGGGAAAAGGTTACGAACATAGTGATGAAAACAAGTGAACGTAAAACCGAAAATGTATTCGGATTGGGGGTAGCATAAAGAGTATGGCAAGTTTAATAGATTTATTTAAGGGTTCACCATTTGATGTGGTAAAGACAGATACGGAGACGTTCCTTGAACAGGAAACTACTGGATTACGTGTAGATTCACTCGTGGAGATAAACAATCCTATCTTCTACGGTAGTGATGCTATTCGTATCGCGACCAAGTCAACACCCACGTTGAATACTATGAAGGCAGCCACAACGGGTGAACTTGCAAGTGGTGGGTTACTTGGAAGGGGGTTGGGTATACTATCAGGTGGAAAAATTAATTCCCTGGATCAGGCTAGGGAGACAGTGAACGGACTACTAGGGATACCACGACCACTGATACCGACTCGTGTCGCCGAACAAGTCCGAACAGGTATTCCCGTGAATCAGGTAATTGATAAAAATGGAACGGAATTCGGTAAGTTCCTTCAACAGACAGGTGGTGGTTCGTTCGAGAATATTACTAGAAACGCAATAGGACAGGGTATTAGTCTATTAAAAAATAAGGCCACCCGATTATTATTGGGAACTCCAGGGGAAATAGGAATTGTGGTTGCAAATGAAAATGCACCTGAATTCGTAGGTACTAAAACGGGGGTAACATACACCGAGGCCCAAAATGAATTCGATTACCGCGGGGAGACTAATCCAGATGATTTAGCAAACGATACAATGGCTAAATTCAAGAGTAATCCGGATCTACGTAAGTTTTCACCTATATACGGAACACGATCAGGTGAATCAAAATATAGTTCGTTCGGTAACGGAACGTATAGTAGAACTGCATCGAGTGAAGATGGATTCCCAATACTAGCAAATTCATTGGAGGCAAAACGTGGACTTACAAATACGCGTGATACAATCAATTCAACGGGTATAAACGATAACTATACCACAAAACAGCAAGAAGATTTAGATTTGATCCCATTCTGGATAAGTAAGATAGGTGAATCAAAGCGAACCCACTTTAGAACACTTATAACGGGCCTATCCGAAACAGTATCACCATCTTGGAATTCAAGTAAATTCTTTGGTAATCCATTTTCATTCCACACATACGGTGGAGTGGAGAGGAGCGTAACTTTTAATTTATTCATATACTGTATGAATATAGATGAACTTGGAAAGAACTGGGAAAAAATAAATAAATTAACACAATATACATATCCAAGTGTAAGTCAAATTAAGGGATACGTGAACCCACCGATAATACAATTCAGAATAGGTGATATATATAATAACAAGATAGGTATTATAGAATCAATATCCTATACATTTCCAGATAACGGAACGTGGGAAATAGATGAAGATGGGTATAAATTACCAAAATTTATAGATGCGAGTATCAGTATTAAGTTTATTGAACAGATCGGTGATGAGGTTGCGTTATACAACTACGGCCGTTCAGCGGAAGCCCAACAGGCAATGAACGATTATAATAATGAATCACCCACAATTGATTTGGAAGGGGTGACCGTAGTTGGAAATTCATCAAATAGAAAAATTGATTCAAAGGGAATAAAAGTTCCCGATCCAGTAGAAATAAAGGCACCCGTTCTTAACATAAGAACAGGTGCGAAGGAAATATTACCGGTTGAATCGGCTAATGATATACCCATACAGACAGGTCAACCAAAGAAGTTACAAACAATAGAAGAACTGAACGAAGTATTCAATAGACCCACTAATCCAGTTGGTCGATTGTATAGACGTAAGGATAGTGATATAAAACGAGAACTGAAATTCTTAGCAAGGGGGCAACGAAATACAGGATTATCATAATATGGCATCAAGATATCAAAATAGTAAAACCAAAAAATTAGATGGTGGCCGAGTAGTCTACCGTACCCAGGTATATCCGAATATCCCATTAAAGGATTCGGATATCTATGCAGTTTCACAGACAGGGGATCGGTTGGATACCCTTGCAAATCAATTCTATAATGATTCAACGTTGTGGTGGATAATCGCCACCGCTAACAATATACATGATGCTCCGTTTTCAATTCCCGATGGTACTATACTCCGCATACCTAAAGATTATTTGGAAATTCTTCGTCAATTTAATAAATAACAGTTATGTCGGTATTTCCAAAATTAGGGATATTAAATGAGAAGATTAAAAAAACCATGGAAGAGCGAGCAGGTAATAACTTACTTGCGAGTAAATTATCTGCATGGGTACGGATATCATCTGCAGTAGATGGTGGACTGATACTGGAATCCGTACCCAAAAAATTAAATAGTGAAGGTAATACGATTAATTCATCATTCGAGGATTTCTACGGTAACTCCACTAAATCCGGCCGTGTTGGGTTGGATATGGGTGGTAAATCCGTATATGCCGAAGGTGAGGACAGGGGATACAGACCAAGTCCTTTGGTTGATTCCATTAGTATTGAAAATGGAACAAGCGGACTTTCCAGAAAAGCAAAATTCAATATAATATGTTACACCTTACCACAGACTGAAATAATAACAAAACATTTTCTGGAACCAGGATACACGGTATTGGTAGAATTCGGTTGGAATCTACCATCATCATTACAACAGAAGGATCCAGTCACACCGTGTTATATCGCCAGTTTCAATAACTATAATTTCATCACGGATAAACGCGTAAACTCAAACGGCACATACGATGGATTTATGGGATTCATTACGGGTGGGAGTTACTCCAGTGGTGATGATGAAACATATATAGTTACCGTGGAACTGACAACATTGGGGGAAATACCATCATACTTACAGGTTCAAAAAACAGCAGTAAGTAATAATTCCAACTCGGATGAATTTCAGGAACCAGATACATCACAAGAGTATAGACCAGAAGAAATAGAGTCAAATGGTGATAATTCCGATAAAATTGGAGATGGACTGTTCAAGCAGGTATATAATAGGTTACCAAATGAAAAGAGAACATTATATGCAAAGGACTTATTACTTGAAAATGATGTATTGGGAAATCCATTTTCTAGTGAATGGAATTTCATAAACACGGATGAATCCGTAAGGAACAGATTCATGTCGGTGGTGGATTCGATTCAAATAACAAGTAAATCGGGTGATGAATCCAACATAGATATTCCATCGGGTACATCATTTATTACCGACCAATCATTTATAAGAATGGAGCTCGCGTTCAAGATATTGAACTTATACGGTATACAATTAGAACCATCTATAAATACACCAGAAGGTATGTCATGTGGCGGTAATACACCATCGAACCCATCCTATAATTATACCATTGCAACGAACGATACTATTCTAAGAGCACATAAACATATGTACTCCACTGATATAAATAAATTATACATACCTAATACTAACTTACCAGAGTTTGGCTTGAACGAATCATTGTATGGATTAAGGGAGGGTTCATCATCGGATTTTATAGATGTAAATAATCCAACTGTAATTAATGGTAATATGTGGGCTTACTCCGGAAAGGAGAATTTCAAGAAATATGAATTTCCATCGACAGAAAAATTAAAGATGGGTACGGATGTAAATCCACTAAAAGATGTCAACGATGTAGATGCACAACCATTTACATGGGGATACCTACGTAATCTATACGTAAACTTAAATTTCTTTTTAGAGGTTATTTCTAGATCAAATTTCGTCGCGAAGGATTGTTACTATGAATTACTGAACGGTATATCTTCTGCTACAAACTCATACTGGCAATTCGAATTACAGGAAAGACCTGCGATTACAACGATTAATGGTACTGAATATTCGGTACATCAAATGGAAGTAGTAGAACAAACATTTACAGGAGAAATCAGGCCATCGTTCATTGAAAAAGTATCAATGTTTGATCCAGTTGGAACGAATACCCCGTTCTTAACTTCAAATTTCACTATAGATATACCTGCAGCAATGAAGAATTCAATATTGGGTAAACGATCATCACTCAAACTTGAAACAAATACAGATGGCCAAGGAATGGAGCTGGGATTATTTTCGAATAAACCAGATCCGGTCATGCAAATTCTCGATAGTTTCAAAGAACCGGCGGAACCAATAACACAAAAACCCGTTAGTAGTGGTGCTACTGTAGGTGATATACGTAAACGAAATTTGGAAAAATTTTCTAGGGAAGCTACATTATTGATAACAATCCGCGACAAATCCAAGATAACTTCAAGTTGGGCTTCCACCGAAACTGCAGCATTGGGTAGGGATTTCGTAGTAGGAACATTCAGTGATACCACTTTGTTAAAACGATTCGAACTTGCGTTTATGAATAATCTATCAAGTGATGCAGGTGGTAAGACCACAAGTAATCCTGCAATACTATCGATTGAGTTTACATTTGATACATTGGGTATTTCTGGAATAAAAGTCGGAGACGTATTCCGAGTAGATAAATTACCGAAAAAATATACTTCCGGCATTTTCCAAGTAACCGAAACATCACATCAACTATCCGATAGTCAATGGGTGACTTCGGTGACAGCTAAAATGAGAAATATAAACATATAATGGATATCAACAAAAGATATAACATATTGAAACCTGACACAAATCGTGAATTGGGTACATCCGTAAGTTCATACATTCCAAGACCAACCGAATCAGATTATACCAAGGGGTATATCAATAGATTCTTTGTCCAGCGGGTAAATGATAAATCCGCACCTATATACGAAGTAAACACTATTGAGTTCAATAGATTACAATCTAATTTTCTATTCAATTCCACTTCACTTAGATGGAAAATATCAGGTACAAGAGAACCGCAGTTTAACAAGGATGGTATTATTATGGATAAGGGTATACGTGAATCGAATCGAATATCCATACAATTGGCATCATCGATAATGCAGAATATTAAACTATATTTACCAAATCTGGCACAATTTTCAAAAAATGGATAAATTGGACGAATTTTATTTAAGTATAATAACACCTCCGGAACTGGTAGAGGGTATGGGTTACGATGAATTTTGTGATTGGGTGGAAGTCGGCAAAAAATCATACATAGAGGATTCGATCGTAGAATTCAAAAAATACGGTATGGGTGGTCATATTCGGATAATGGAAATAATACTTGAAAGAAAAACATATAATTCCTTGGAAATCTAATAAATTATTTGTATATTGTGCATTATAATATATAATAAACAAAAACAATATGTTTCTATGGAAATAACATATAGAGGTAAGGTTACACAAAAATCAACAAACACATACGTAAACGCAAGATACCCCGTGGGTACTAGGATAGAAGTAAACCACTACTGGTTCTCATGTGGTTGGTTGCCGATACTGAATACCGTTTTTGATTCTGCAATATTAGATTTAAAAAACGTAGAATGGGAAACAAATGTGGAAGTTTCTATCTAAAAATTAGGTCATTCCAAATATTCATCGTATATTAGAATCCATGATTATAATTGAAACTCAAAAAGATATAGATATCTTTAAGTTATATTGGGATACAGAGCCATGTTTTGTATTTCCTGTTTGGTGTGATTTGGACAAACATCCAATGAACAACACTATGTCATTCCTATATATTAGATTTCGCGACCAAGAAACGGATGATGGTGATGTTGTTATGGATTTCATAATTCCGATAAATCATAATGATTGTTTAAATATTGAATTGGATTTATCACATTCATCCCAACCAAAATTGGTATATAATAAGAAGGGATTACTACAATCGGATACGGGAATACATAATATACATGATATTGGTTCATATTTATTCTTTAATCGGTACTCCGAGTACCCTAATGGGTTGGAAATCAAACTAATAGAGGATTTAACGAACTTTTATACTAGATTGGGGTTTAGGGATAACTTGGGTAAGATACTCCCTATAATGAAATGGTGTGAGGTATTACGGGATATTACAGATCCTATAATGGATGTGGTCGTAGAATTACCACTAAATCATTTAATTGGTAAAAATTGGATAGATGATACCATGATTCCGACTCTTTCGGAGATTGAAAGATTGGGTATCCGAACCGATACTAAAAAATTTACAGATAGGTGGCCGGATGTGTCAAATTCCAAAAACCATTCAAAAAACCTAAAAGATGATATTATTTACACCGAGTATAACCCATATACACTAACATCTCGACCATCGAACAGACACGGTGGTATTAATTTTGGAGCTCTAAACAAATCCGATGGTACTCGTGAGGTGTTCATCCCTAGGGAAGGAAACGTGTTCATTGGATTCGATTACGATGCATACCATATACGGTTGATAGGAAAGTTGATTAATTACGAATTACCCAGAACATCAGCTCACCAATGGTTAGCGGACCAATATGGGTGTACATACAAGGAATCCAAGGACAGGACGTTTACAAATCTATACGGTGGTATATCCAATGAAGATAAGAATATAGAGTTTTTCAAAAAAACCGATGAGGTTATACAATATATGTGGGAACGTGCAAAAAATCTAGGTTACTTTGTGACTCCCAATAATCGTAGGATACAACTTGATTGGATCGAATCCCCAACTCCACAAAAAATATTCAACTATTTCCTACAAGCTATGGAAACCGAGTTCAATATGGATGTGATGGGGAAACTTTTGGAAAGGGGTTACGGAAAATATTTGGTACTATATCAATATGATTCATTTACGTTCGATATCCCATCTGATCCGGAACTAAAACGAAAATTGTCCGAAATAAAGGGTATATTGGAAAAAAACGGATTTCCTGTAAACGGTTCTTATGGTGAATCGTTCGATAAAGTATAAATATAATATGTATATCACGTACTATACGTAGGTGTACATTGGCATCATAGATTTTAAATTGAAGCAAAATGATTACATTATTATCAATTGGGTGCACCACTTTTTACATATTTGGTGCAATTCTATCAACCCTAATAACAGGATGGAATTTAAGTAAAACACATGATGTATTTAAAATATTGACTTGGCCAGTTAGTTTGTTTTTCGAACGATAACCTTGTCCATGTGTATGTGTATAACAATAGTATAAAAATATAGAATAATGAAGTTAAAAACATTTATTGCAGAAGTATTGAGTGAAATAGAATACCGTTCCAACGAAGGTATTGTTGATTTAAAAAAGGAATCCCACATAACCATTTTATCGGAAATATTGGATGAACTTGGTTTAAGTGAAATGAAATCGGAACTAATATCGAACCTTACAGAGGAAAAGGATTTTAAAAATTCTGTATTGAACCGGGAAATCTCATATAATGATGAATCGGGTGAAACCAAGAAAAATAAAGTCGGTAATCTGTTAAGACTCAAGGATGATCATCCGGGAAAAATATCTGCAGAAAGAGCACTACCATCTGATCCAGATGAAGTACAGAAAGTAATGGATGAATTGGGTAACGAAAATCAACCCAAGAGAAAAGATGATGTAAAGGATACAAACCCAACATCTACGGAAGATGGTGAAGAATCTGTACCTGAACCAGAAACGGGAACTGCGTTCAAGGATTCACAATCGGATTCATACCTTGATTCTTTACCGGAGGGTGATCCTGCTAATGAATCGGGATCGGAATCGGAATCGGAATCATACCTTGATTCTTTACCAGATGGGGATCCCGCAAAACTAGATAATAAAGAATAAAAAAAACACATGGATAAAAAAATATCGGATAACACGGATAGATTGAATAGCTTCATAAAAATCGGTTATAGTGATAGTAAGGGTGCACCCGGAAACCCGGGTTCTATGCTAAACGAAATCATATCCATACAATCAGCGACGGATTACCTCAATAATTCATTTGAATATAATTACGATACCGCACTAGCACTGAACATAGAATCACTTCGGGACAGTAAGTTGGGTGAGGAAAATGATGGAATAAAATCTGCGGGACGGGTAAAGCTTGCAGCTGCAAAACTCGTTGCAACGGAATATGGAATTTCGGTGGGACTCGCGGCTAAATCCATAATAGCGACCAAATCCGCAGAAAGTAAATATAATCGTGTAATGGAACGTATTGTTAAAAAAAACAATATGAAAAATTTTGAAACAATACCATTGTTCGGTGATGTGGATGGGTTGAAACTTCAAATAGATATTATAAATGGTACAAGGGGTGAAGTAAAAATAGGCAATACCATAATTTCAAAAGAAGATGCAATCAAAATCGTAAACGAGTCAGGTAAAGGTGGAAACCCATCCGATACCGCAATATTCATACACAACAATGATAATGGAAACTTACACATGACATTCTATTCCGATAAGGATTGTACGGGTGCAATTATTGCACAATCTACCTTAAACGCTGAAATCACATTGAAACGGGAAGAATTAAACAAGTTAGTACAATCCGGTATACTATCAATGGAGGAATCAACGTACTACTCATCACAGATGGAATCGGCATCCAATCTGTTCTCCGAACTTGAAAATTCGTTGAGTGATATTGTATCTGGTCCCGGAAAACATCTATCCACCCAATGTATAGATGAGTTGATTGAAATCGCTAAAACTTCTTCTAAGGGAGCAAACCCCGATAAATACTGGAAAGCGGCAGTTGTTTCAAAATTCACATCACCACAAAATCCTGCATACAAAAAAGTGCAAAAACTCCTACTATCGGATACAAATGTACCACCTACTGATAATGAAATGATGGAAACATATATAAGATACATAAACTTGAAGGAAAACCAAGGTAGTCTTATCACAATAGATCAAAGAATGGTTATAGATTTATCGAACTTATCCAACGGTCCCAGATATGCATCGGAAATAGGTGAAATCCGCACGAAAACAGTTGAAGTGGATTTGAAGTTGATAAGACGATTGGATAATAAGGTAATAAAGATCGATGGAATGGAAGTAGGATTGGGTACATATTTAGAAGCTGTGAACGTTTTTAATAAATTACACTTGAATATGTTGTTCGGCGGTGATGGTGTATATTCCGATCCAGATGCATTTTCACAGGAAAACGGTGGGGTAACGGTCGACCGGGATTCCTTATCCAGATGTTTACCGTTCAAGACTAAATATGAATCATTTGTTAATTTTGAAGTGGGTGATGATGTACCACAGATAAAACGTCGTGGTAAAACGGTAACCGGATCTACAAAAATAGTATATGCTATTAAAGATGATGGAAGTAGATTTGCTATATGTGAAAAGAAACAACGATCAAAAAGTGGAGATTTAGGTAAATTGAATACAGTTTATAACTACCATAGGGATTTACAAAAATGTTTAGATTCCAATAAACGTGGAATATTGTAGGAAAATTACGATTTAATCCACAATAGTACACCTAATCATTTATGTTCTTATATTTATGAATGAAAAGGATACTAATATGAAATCACAACTACTTTGTACATTCACAAATAAAGAAGAATTAGAACAAATTCTTGTAGAGATACAGGATACGTACACGTTGGTCTATAATTACATATACGTTCTACAGAACAAAACCAACTTAGAAGAACTATATGTGACCTATAATATAGATTCACTTGACCAACCAAATAGACCACTTAGAGATACGATTTTGGTTCATAGAAAAAAGGAAACCAATACACTATATACTATTAATGCATTGAACCAATTGGTAAAGGAAGAAAACAATGGGGTATTGGATAAAACATTTGAGATAGATTGGGTATCCATTAAAAATTCAATAATGGTAACCAGCACGGACGGACCACGTAAAATACCTACACGTATATTTGAAATAATACCCTTCACGTAAAAATTAAATGTTAAAATTTTTGGTAGTATCAATAATTAATCGTATATTAGTGTATAAGATTGATGGACATGACACGACAAGAAATAATAGAAGTAACAGAACGAATCTATAATAATGTAATGGATCATTATGGTGAATCAAAACATCATAGTTTCTTTCCACACGTTTCAATAGAAGATACACCATTTTCAGACTCGGATGTTCCCGAAGATCTATACGGTGAATATTGTTCCATGTTGAACGAAATCACGGTATACTGGAAAAACATTCCATCGGTAGAACATCTAACACGAACATTGGTACATGAATACCAACACTATTTACAATCGAGTTCGTGGATGAAACGATATTACACAATGGGATACAGTTATAATGACCACCCATATGAAATCGCTGCATTTGATGAGGAGAAAAACTGGAAACTATTTATTTAACAAAACATTAACATATTAAATTTCAACACTTTCTATTGGGATTGTGTTGAGGTTAAACCTCCGCGTATCCGATAATATAATAATTAAAACATAAAATAATGAATGCTACATTAAATTTAACTGTACTTTTAAGAAATGTACAGGGTGGTGCAATCATCAAGACAATATTACCAGAGGGTGAATTAGATGTGTTCAATATCCGCGGCCAGGGGTTATATGCATGGGTCACTGAATCCCAATATATGTTGATGGTTCAAACTGGTAAGAGGTATAAAATAAAGTTCGGACAATATGGAACATATGCGGTTGGAGGTTCTACTCCACAAGATACTATTAATAGTTACTCATGGGTGAATGAACCTATTGTTATTCTTTGGGCGTATCGATTTTTGGAAACTGAAATCGAACGAGATGAATGCGGTGAGTATATTAAATCCGCATATATCGCCGAAGGGATTATTAATAAAAATATAGGTAGTAAGGTGATTGAGGGAAAGGGAACTGAAACCTTTATGACTACATTGGATATTATTAAGAGTGTATTTTCCCAAACAATGTTCCACAATAATGCACTTAAATCGTTTACACCCAGAATCCCGCAACAAGAATTTATCGATAAATACATTGCACATCGTAAAAACGGAGGTAGGGAGTTTCTACTTGCGGCCATTATGAGGTATGGAAAAAACTTTTCATGGTTATGTGGGGTGCGTGAATTGATTAGCTATAATGGTAATTTACTTGTGTTGACCTCGAAACCCGGAGTGTTTGATACCCTTAAAAAGGATATCATGGAACACGTTTATTTTGCAGATTGGGAATACGTTGATTTACGTGAAGTGAAAATCAAGGATGATTTTGAACTCGATACTACTAGGATTTCGATCGTAGTCGTTTCTACTCAACTTAGTTATAATAAAGTTAGTGGTAAATCAACTCAAAAATTTCTTGCAAGAAACAACTTCGATGATACATTTTTGGATGAATGTCATGCAGGAACGGATACCGAAAAATTTATAAATTTTTTAGCTTCAATCAATTCCAATCACTATACATTTGGTAGTGGTACACCATATAAGACTATTGTTTCAAGGGGATTCACCCAAGAAAACACATATTTCTATGGTTATGTAGAACAACAACATCAAAAGTGGACGGATATTAAAAACGATACACCAAATTCATCAGTAACCATAGATTGTATTATACCATCAATTGCCGATGATTATAGAAATAACGTTAATTATTCAGATGATGAACAATTTAGAATGTCCAAATTACTATCGGTAAACGATACTGGGGAATTCAACTTTGGTGGAGATGTTAGAAATTTCCTACTTGATGTCCTTGGTAAGAGTAATAACAAACATCGATATTCTCCATACAGGATAACTAGTGGAAAACTTGATCATACTATATGGTTACTACCTAATTCAACTAATGTTGTTAAATCAGTTGGAAGGTTACTCAACGATATTGCACCCGAATATAAGGTGATTGTTGCGACGGGTAATGAAACTACCGATATAACCGATGTACATGGTGCGATTGGTGAATTTGATAAAACCATAACACTTACAATAGGTAGGTTTGTCGAGGGAACAACGGTCGAACAATGGACTGGAGCTTTGGTATTTTCAGAAACAGAATCTATCGAAAAATATTTTCAGTTTATTTTTAGAATCGCTTCACCATATATCGGTAAAGATAAGGGATATGTATTCGATTTTTCCACGGAACGGACGTTTCAAATGATGTTTGAAATGGCAAATACACAAGCTACCAACACGAATAGAAATGATTCACAAAATGTTATCAAAGAATGGTTGGATTGTTATAACGTCTATCATATGGATGGAGGAGTATCACCAAAACGCGTTGAAGTTGGTGATATTCTTGAAAAAATAAAACATGGTGATTACCGTTCTGCTGCATTGACTAAAACTTATAAAAATTGGTTTAATACCGATAATTTGGATAAAGTTGTTAATGTGTTTTCAAATACCGACACTGCAAAAAATATTAATATATCTACTAAATTCATTTCGAATGAAATGAAAGGTGGTAAAACTGCAAAACATATACGAACTGGCAATTCAGATAAAGACGATAAAATTGTTGGTGATTTAACGAAAACAATGAAAAATATTGTAGGTATTATATCCACATTCCCATTATACAGTACACTTTTCGAGGATGAAATGAACGAAAGAACTCTTGAAGAAATACTTAGAGTTGCTAGTGATGATGAAATACGATCATATTGTAAAGTTGGTAAATCTGAAATACAGTTATTAATAGATTATAATATTATTGATACAAGGCAGGTAAATTATTATCTATAAAATTAGGATATATAAAAAAAAAGTTGTATATTATTAAGATACTATAAAATTAAAAGATAAACTATAAAACAATGAATACAAAAAAGGAACATAGTGAATTTATCAAACTTTATAAGTTTTCACATGGTGCAACTTCACCCGATCCGTGGGAGTTGGTAGATATTATTGTAAACAGTATTCCAACATATATATATAAGAACAAAAAATCAAAGTTCCTTTTTCCAATAGGTAAGGCAGGAACATTTGTATTATATGCATATTGGAAACTTAGAGAATTTCACTCACATGATTATATTGTTAATAATATGATTTATGTAGTTGAATCGAATTTGGTAAATTCCAATAGAGTATTAAAAAAGAAATTGGGATTGAAAAATGTATATAATGATAATTTCATTAATCCTAAAACCAAAGAACTTAAAAAATTATTAAAAACTATGGAATTTGATGTAGTATTGGGTAATCCACCATATCAAAAAACTGACAATAAACGATGGAAATTATGGCCCTCTTTTATAGAAAAATCAATACCATTACTTAGTGAAAATGGTTATTTGGGATTGGTGACACCAATATCATGGTTGGGCGGAATGGGTCCCGAATTAGAACGTGCAAATGAATTGTTACTAAATGAAAATTTGATTTATATAAATAAAAATGTAAATAAGTATTTTAGTTCGGTGGGTGAGAATATAGGTTGGTTTTTATTATCAAAAAATAATTATAAGGGAAGCACTACTATACAAGATGAGTTGGATC
>Ga0306898_1000194_pt1 | contig 25223 bp, 19 predicted proteins | sample AntRauMFilla1564_FD_190424 | JGI IMG/M metagenome (GOLD analysis project Ga0306898, IMG submission 190424) | Saline lake microbial communities from Rauer Islands, Antarctica - Metagenome Filla 1 #564 (v2) (version 2) | ecosystem: Environmental > Aquatic > Non-marine Saline and Alkaline > Saline ...
CATGAAGTAGAAGGTGGGTCTGCTATATTATACAACATGTCAGGAGAAACCATACCACGTAACAAAGAATGGAACATGGGTAACACACACATCAATCACTTCGATTGCTTTGCTCATGGCAAGGGACAGATTAAAAAATATTTCTCTGAAGGAAAGGTTGATCAGATGTTCATAGCAGCAGCAGAGGCAGTAGGTAACTTCAACTTCTATGATGCTTCAGTAGCTCCAACCATACACAGAGAAATTATAGATTACCTAAAAGGTGATGGCCTTATCAAGGTACGCACTGCTACAGGATGGGACACACAAGGAGGGAAAGAACTTTATGAAACACATTATGCTCAACAACAAGCAGCTCGCATCTAACTTAAAAGATATACTCAGTCAACTTAAACTTAAAGGGCAAGTCTCTTTATCAGAACTCTACGAAGTAAATGATAGGGTAAAAAGAAACATGCATCCTGTCATAACAATCACAGAGAAAGCATACACCAAGATGCAACAACTCGTTGATGAATGTAATGTAGAGATAGCATGGCACAACACAGTCAGCCGTAACAACTTTGTCTTTACAGTACATGACACATTATGCTACCCACAAATAGCTGGGCCAGTCACAGTAGAAGCAGATGAAGGGTACACTGCATGGCAGGAACAATTAGATGACAAGACATACAACAGCATGCGTATGCAAGGACACTCACATGTTAACATGGGTGTTAGTCCTTCAGGCACTGATGAAGATTACTATAGCACACTGCTTGAACATGTTAAGACTTATTATATATTCCTTATCATGAACAAACGTGGTGCTACCTATGCTCGTATCTATGACTACACTAACAACATCATGTTTGAGAATGACGACATTGAAATCATAGTACCAAAAACTATAAAGAAAACATGGGCACAGCAACAGATGGACAACTACGTAACAACTACAAGTGCCTCAAAGTTATTATCAACTGGACCACCATGGGGTACACACTACTAAGGAGGTAGGCACATGAAAAAGTTTATAGATTTCTTTGACCCATCAGTAGTCACTGTGCCTATCCACATCATAGGATGCGGGGCACTTGGTTCAACAACAGCTATTATGTTAGCCAGGTGTGGTATCACAGACATACACCTATGGGACTTCGACACAGTTGAAGAACATAACATAGCCAACCAACAGTATGTGTGGTCGGACGTGGATGAGTTGAAGACAGTGGCTTTAACAAAACATTATAAGGCTATCACCCCAAGAGCACAGGTTGTACAACATGGTGCATGGGATGATGATACCCTTAGAGGAATTGTTATCTTAGCACTGGATCATATTGATACACGTAAAAGAATTTTAAATTATCACTACCATAAGCAAACAATTTCTGCTATGCTAGACATACGCATGAGATTAAAAGATGCAACACATCACGCAGCCGACTGGTCTAATGACAGACAGAAAGTCTCACTCAAAGAGTCAATGAACTTCACACATGAAGAAGCCATGGCTAACACACCAGTCAGTGCGTGCAACATGACACTAAGTATTATGCCTACGGTACAGACAGTATGCTCTGTCACTGTAGCTAACCTCATTAATTATTTCAAAGGACAACCACTAAGCCCATTGGTATTAGTAAACCCATTTGATTTTATTATGGAAGGATAACATTGCAACACACACACAGGTATTTAATTAAGTTGAAAAATTTAATTGCTTATGTAAAGTACATAAGAATCAAAAGCTAACAATGAAGAAGGATAAGGAGCAGCTGTGAAAATGATCAGAAACTCAGACTCTATCCAAAAGCGCAAAAGTAATAATAATCCGTTGCAAAGGTAGGGGTCATCAGTTAGTTCAGCTATTAAAATGCAGAGGAATGTACAGTTCTCAGCAGCGGATGACAATACAAGAGCTTTCAAGATACAAACACCCAGGTTAGTCTCATCTCTTCATTAAAGCTGTGTGCTACAAGAAAGGATAACACAATGACAGTGCATCTATCTTATGCAACCAGAGGGAACCAAGTTAGTAACTCAGATATTCTTAGAACACTCATGGGTGATGCAGGATTTAGCCTACGTTCTAAGAATTTCTTTACCATCAATACTATTGAGTTAGTACAAGCAAGAGTACCAGAAGATTTCATAGAACAAGTCACTGCTCTCAAGAATATACTAAGAAGAGATGTAGAAAAGAAGTTCAGATACTTCAGGATACCTAAGTCTAGTGGGGGGACCCGACAGATAGAGGCACCTGAAGATGACTACAAGCTACAGCTCAGAGACATCACCGACTTGATTGTCAATGGATTAAAATGTTTACCACACAATGCATGCTATGCATACACCAGAGGACGATGTGTAAAGGATGCGATGGTCTATCACCAAGAGAACAAGGCACGATGGTTCCTTAAGATGGACATCAAAGATTTCTTTCCAAGTATAACTAAAGAAGTAATCACCACCTTACTACCACGTGTGTTCCCATTCAATCATATGGATAACAACACACTCAGTGAGTTAGCAGAGGTAGCAGTTAACCATGAAGGGGTACTACCACAGGGTTCACCTCTATCACCACTACTATCTAACCTACTCATGGTAGAGTTTGATCATCAGCTTACTATTAAACTTCAGTATCTTAATAGAGATAAGTATTACTATACTAGGTACGCTGATGATATCCTTATCTCTAGTCCATACACCTTTAGGTTCAGTGAATTAGTAGAGGCAGTCAATGAGACACTGAAGGTATGTGACTTGCCACTCAAGGTTAACAACCGTAAGACAAGGTACCAATCATTCTCTGGTTCTAACTGGAACTTAGGGCTGATGTACAACAACCAACGCAACATCACCATAGGTAACAAGAAGAAAAAAGAATATGGATTCTTACTTGACTTGTTCCTCAAGACATTCGGTACCTCAGAACAATGGGCATACACAGACACCACATCATTAGTAGGTAAGCTGTCTTATCTGAAGAACATTGAACCAATGTACTACAAGAGAATGATTAAGAAGTATGAAGTAAAATATAATAAGAACTACCAACACGCAGTCAAGGTAGTCTTAGGTTAATACCATGTGCTATTTATCTATCAGTAAACAATCACATGTTTATAGCAACTGCTAGGTAACTGTTACGAGGCGTAGCAGTATCACACTACAATCAATGTTCGTTAGTAACCCGTGATCTAAATTAAAAGAACCATGCCTACAGGAGCAGACAGCGTCCTTTGAATTGAGCTCTCGGGTGACTAACATGAATATGAGGAGACATGGTAAGAAAGGATACATCATGATAAACGAAAATATATACCTTAGGTATTATGAAATACTATTTCACAAATACATAATGAATTTGTATACCTCGCATAATATGAGCACAGCACAGCTATTCTTTCAGACATCCTTAGACATGATGAACAACATCAATGCCACCCTACTACTGGGTGCTGCCCGAAGGATACTATCATTAGACTCCACACTAAAAATATTTAGAGATGAGTACATCGTATGCATGGGCACAGTTACTGACAAGAGTAAGGCACAGATACGCAAGGACATCAAGTGCAGTCCCAACGTAGTGCTCAATGCTTACGAGGATTTCAAGCAAGGTAAGTTGTACATACAACCCAGGTTTGATATACTTACATCAAGGGACATCATGCAATACATGGAAGACATAGAGAATCTATTCAACATAAACTAGGAGGCGCTTATGAATATAACATTCACCCCAGAAGAACATCACCTGAACAGGTTACAATCCATCTTTGATGCTATTGATCCTGAAGATAGTTTGTTCATGAACCATTACCAACTCTCTAAGGAGACAGGGGTACCAGCACATGAGTGGAAAGAATTTATTACCCACCCTAAGGTGTCATCCTTTATAGACTCAGAGCTCGTACTCTTTCAGCAACACCAGCTGAGACAAATGATACGTGATGCATCAGATGATAAGCGTGCCGTAGGTGCAGCTCAGATGATCAACGCATTGGCTAAGCTCGACACCACCAAGGATAAGGTAGGGCCACACATCATTTATACCTATGTCCCACTTACTTCAGAACAACGTGGCACATCAGTAGATTACCAGGAAGAAACCACTGACATCTTATCCGAGTTAGATAACTGGGTAGATGAGGAACCAGTATAGGAGGTAGCATGAATAAATATTATGATAAGCTACGACCATACCAACAAGAAGATGTAGATAATATTCTCCGACTCAAACGAGTTGGAGTTTTTAATCAGCAGCGTACAGGTAAGACACCCACATCCATAGTGGCAATGACTGCTATGGCTAAGAAGATTGTAATAGTATCTCCTGCTTCCATGACATCAGTATGGGCATACGAAGTCGAACGATGGTCAGATCATAAGGTTCATCTTATGTCTTCATCGCTTACAAAGAGTAAGAGACTAGAACTCATAGAACAATTTAGTCAACAAGGAGGATGCTTTATAATATCGTATGATCTTTACAGAGCTGAGACAAATCAATCAGAACTAAGAAGATTAATACTCAAATGTAAACCAGATGGATTCATCGCAGATGAAGCACACAGGGCGGTTGGGAGAAAAACAAAATCATTTACCTCACTAAAACAATCACGAGGCATAGAATATCTTTTGTTATTGTCAGGGACCCCGGCACCCAATCATCCCTCACAAGTATGGTCACTGCTACATGCTCTTCAGCCTACGAAGTTTACTTCTTACTGGAGATTTGTTGAGACTTACTTCGAGGTACATGATGTGCCGCTCCCTAGACATATCAGGCAACGTGCTGGTATGTCACACATACAGGAACCATCTGGTTTCTTACCTGACAAAGAGCAAGCATACGTACAGGTACTGGATGATAACTGCATCATGCGTAAGCGTGTGGATGTTATGCCATGGTTACCTGAACAAGAGGAGATTACTATTGTGCCCCTCGAACCTACCAGTGCGCAGACCAAGAGCATCAAAGAACTCAGCACATACTTCAAGGTAGGTGACATGAGAGTAGAGGCTATACTTGACCAGCTCACCAGAATGAGACAGCTATGCACAGTGCCTAGTACTTTTATTAAAACTAAAAACCCTAAGACCATATGGCTCAACCAATACATCAAAGACTATGAAGAGAAAAGTATTATTATCTTCAGTAGATTCACCACCTACCTACGTGAACTTGAGTCAGAGCTTAAGGTTGAGTGTGGCTTGTTCGTGGGTGGGTTGTCATCGGTGGAAAAAAGCAACTTGATTAACAGTTTTCAAAGTGGTAAGATTAGAGTACTCCTCATCCAAATAGATGCTGGCAAAGAGGGACTCACATTAGACAAGGCCTCCACCCTTATCTTTACTGATGTGTTCCCTCCTGTTGGCGACATTGATCAAGCAAAGGATAGGATCATTGCCACATCAATTGAGAAAGTTAAACCCTACAATATCATAGGCTTATGCCTGAAGAATACTTACGACCAAGCACTGTATGAATCATACTATGAGCGTAAGTCTTTGACAGATGTGGCCAATGATTATATAAATTATGTAAGGAGGAGTTAGGATGAGTAACATTTTTAATCCTGAATTTCAGGAAGTCCAACGTGCTCAGTGTAAAGCATCCATTGTTATCGAAGGCTTATCAGGGAAAGGTAAGTCAGGCTTAGCACTCATGTTAGCATGGGTATTAGCCGGCGAGAAATGGGAAGATGTATCAGCACTGGATACGGAGAACAGGTCACTGAATTTATTCAGAGGACTGACAACACACTTAGGTGGTGTCTTCGGCCCATTTAAAAAGTTTGATCTTACCAGAGTGCACGGCTTTAGACCTACACATTATGTTAAGGCTAAAGAGACAGCCATCACCAAGGGTGCTAAGGCACTAGTACAAGATTCAATCACACATGCATGGATAGGTTCATCAGGTGTACTTGAGTTAGTAGGTAAGGCTGAAGCAGCCAACACTAAGACTAACAAGTTCAATGCTTGGGGCACACCCGACATCACCAGAGAAAAGAATTCTATCTATGAGATGATACGTGACTCAGATATCCACATGATATCTACAGTACGTGTCAAAGAAAAACATGAGATGATAACAGGGGAAGGCGTTAAGTCTTTAGGTGTACAACAGATCATGATGCCTGACCTTAAGTATGAGCCAGACCTAGTACTGCAGATGCAACAAGCAGGATCAGTGTCGGGCAAACTACCCATAGCTAAGGTACTTAAATCAAGATACGCTCTCTTTGAAGAGGACCAAGTATATGAGTTTGACTTAGAAACTATGAGACAACTCAAGTCTTACCTAGAAGAAGGGGCAGACCCTGAAGTAATCAAAGAGCAACAACGCCAGGAGATGCTAAGAGAAATTAAATTTATATTAGACTCTTCAGGTTCTAAGCGCACAGTATGGATTGTCCTTAAAGAACAAGAAGGACACGCTGACACAGCCCTTGAAGATATACCTTTAAGTGTAGCACGTAGATTATTATCACAACTATTAATATAAGGAGGACACCCATGTCAGATTTAACAGGTACAAATAACGTAGATGAAATCAAAGCAAACACAGAATCAGGTGAAACTGATGACACTGCTAGCACTGTAGAAAAGAAAACTAAAAAGAAAGCAGTTGCTACAGATGCTACTAAGTTAAGACAAGCAAGAGCAGAGCTTGGTACACTTAGAAAGCAAGTAGATGAATTAACAGAGGAAATTGATATAGCTAAGAACAAGCACTTAGTTCTTTTCAATAGCAATCAATCCTTGAAGGCAGAGAACAGAGCACTTATTAGTAAGGTGGAGTTGATTGTGAATACGTTCATGTCATCAACACAGTCAACGTTACAAACTACTGGTGCTATGTTCAATAGCATGATTAAGAAATAAGGAGGACAGTATGAGTATACAATTAGATGGACTACCTACAAGCAAGCCCGAATCAACGGGTGGTAATTACCCTATCATCCCTGAAGGTAAGGTGTTCTTAAAGATCATTGATGCACAAGTAAAACAAAAAGTAGATGGCAGTGGTGCTGTTATTAACCAATGGCTAAACGTATCATATGAGAATGCAACAGGCTCAAGAATGTGGGACAACGTCTTCATCACATCTAACCCTAATGTACAGTACAAGTTGCAGAGATTCTTAACAGCTTGTCGTATACCATTAACAGGATCATTAGAGTTAACTGACTTAGCTATGCTGGTTAAAGGCAAAGAGATATATGCAGACATCAAGCATAAGGAGAATGATTATTATAATCCTCCTAAAACAGAGGCTACAGTTGACATCTTTGAGAGTGACATATTCTACGCAGTAGGTGAGGTAGCATCTGCATCACATCAAGACACAGGCAGCTACTAGATATGTCCTTCTTCAGTTGGTACTTTGATATTGAATCAAACGGGGAGAATGCAGTATGCTGTCCTTTCCCCCATAGTACCGCTGATGGTTCTGATTACTATGAAGACAATCCTTCCGCCTCAGTGCACGATGAAAAGAAAGTCTTTCATTGTATGGCCTGTGATAGAGGATACAGCGAAGTAGATTTTATAAAAGAAATTACTGGGTGTCTCACATCTGACGCACACAATCTCAGACCTCACTTTCAAGGAGCTGAGTCCATACACATATGGAAACAAGGTGCGTCCAATGTTGAGTACCCTATACAAGCTGCATTAGATTATGGTATCTCTGAAGAAACACAGCGAGAGCTCATGATCACCACTGTTACAGGTAATGAACTGCAGTATCCAGTAACTATGTACGGTAAGATGCTTGACGCTAGAACATACATCCCTGACCAGCGACCTAAGTGCCGTAGTAGAATGGGTGCAGTAGCGGGACTTATCATACCGTTTGATTCATGGTGCACTACCTCTCCAACTAGATGGACTCTCATCTGTGCTGGAGAGAAAGACATGTCAGTAGCTAGAAGTCAGGGCTTCAATGCTATCTGTTTAACAGGTGGTGAAGGAACCCTAGCTACTACACCTTATTATTTCAAAGGCAGATATGTGGCTATATGTTATGACAATGATGAGGCAGGTTTCAGAGGTGCAAAAAAACTTGCACTTCAATTGGTGAAACACACCCCTCACATCAGGGTCATCACAAGTTTCCATGACGGTATGGAAAAGGGAGAAGATCTCACCGATTACTTTACCAAGTATGGCCACACAAAACAAGAGTTCATTACATGTATCGACACGGCAGCAACCTATGTGCCGACAGCCGAAGACATGTACTCAGCTAAATTAGGAACCTTACATGACGCAGCTCAACCGAACAACATAGGCAAGATGATGCTATCTAACATCCAAGTCACAGCTGTGACAGACAGTGTCTTCTCTATGCCTACAGAAATTATTGCCACCAAGATAAGAGAGTCGCAAGACCCTAAAGGAAACCAGTTAAGTGTAGGGGATGTTAAGTCCTGGACACTTAATGAGGTAACACTTGCTGACACACTGCATCTGGTAGACAGTAACTTTAAATTAAAACAGTTGACTGACAATAAGAAACTATTATGTAAGGTACCCTTCGGTGAACGTAATGTAAGCTATAAAGACTTTGCTAAAGCAACGGTCTATAAGGCAGTGGTCACTGACTTGTTTGACTCACAGAATGTGACGACAGACAATGCACCCATGGAGTTCATCTGTTACAGTATAAACCACAGATTAGATAGTGGTCAGAAGTATAAGATACTTTACAAGATTGTGCCGCACCCCTACCAAGGGCAACAACTTATAATGGTAGTGTACGATGTGCAGCAAGCTAGTGATACTGTCTCATCCTTCAAGATAACACCAGAAACAATTAACCACCTGTCAGCTTTTAAAAACCTGTCTGATACCATGACTGTTCCTCAAGTGATACACCACTGTACTGAATCAGTAAAAGGTTTGCTCAATTACAATGGCAATAACCAACTGATTCAGACCATAGACTTGGCGTATCACACACCACTAAAGTTTAATCTGGGTAACTTCAAACATGTCCGAGGTTACCTGGATACTTTGGTGGTAGGTGAGTCAAGGATGGGTAAGTCATCCACTGCTGAAACACTTAGAGATACCTATGGTCTTGGCACATTCGTGTCATTAGCAGGGAACTCTGCCACAGTACCTGGCTTAATAGGAGGCTCTAACAAACTAGGCAATGGTTACCAAACTAAGGCTGGACTCATACCACAGAACCACAAAGGCTTAATGATCTTTGAAGAGTTTGGAAAGTGCAGGTCAGATATCATAAATGAACTGACTGATATAAGATCTAGTAATGAAGTCAGAATCACCAGGGTAGCAGGGTCACTTACACTACCTGCATCTGTACGAATGCTCACTCTAAGCAATGTAAAGTCTACCAAAGAAATCAGATCAATTGCATCCTACCCTAATGGGATAGCAGTTGTTACTGAGTTGGTCGGCAGTGCTGAAGACATAGCTAGGTATGACATCATGCTTGTCCTCGGGGACAAAGGCACCACAATCTCTGACCCCTACTGGCAAGCACAAGAACCATTTACCAAAGAGCAGTACCAAGCAAGAGTAAGATGGGTGTGGTCAAGAACACCTGAACAAGTTATCATATCTGAAGAGGTTGGTAAACACATTCAGGCTTGTGCCAACACACTCAACGCCAAGTATGATACACATATAAAAATATTTGGTACGGAGGCGTGGAAGAAAATTGCCAGACTAGCGTGTGCCACTGCGGGATATTGCGTGAGCACAGATGAGTCCTATGAGAACATCATAGTCGGCAAGGATCATGTTGATTTTGCTATGAATTATTACATAAGCATATACGACAACCAGGTCTTCAAACTTGCTGAGTATGTGCAACATGAACGTGCGTACACAAGTACGGATGATGAAGCAAAGAGAATGTTAAATGAAGTTTACGCTATGTCTCCTGGTACAATCCTCCATTTGGAACAGGAACACAAGACAAGTAAACAAATGCTAGGCGCAGCTGCTGGTGTACCTAATGAAAGATTGAATGCAATCATCAACCAGCTGGTACAAGGTAAGTTTGTAAAATTACAGAACAATGATATCATTGTGACAGAACGATACAGGCTCACCTTACCTAACGTTAACCGCACTATGCTAGGGAGGACTGAAATTGGATGTCTATAAGACGGAAATAATACACCAGAATCAAATGACAATTGTTCAAGAGCTATTTAAAAGCCAGCCTCCCAATGCTGCGGCCTTTGACACAGAAGCAAATAGCCTACACATCATTGATGGTAGGCTTTTTCTTTTCCAGTTTGGCTGGTACTCTACAGAACATGACGTCATGCATGTATACCTGGTGGATAAAAGCTCACCAGATTACAAAGAGATAATAAAATTATGGCACGGCATAGTAAAGTATTCCCCTGTATATCTAGGACACAATGTCAAGTATGACCTACACATGGTGGCCAATGAGGACTTACCCTATGCTGAAGATAATATAAGTGACACACTTTTCTATATACGTGCAGCCCATGACAACATATCCACAAGACATGGTGGCGTAAGATTAGGTTTGAAATACTACGCAAAGAAATACATTGACCCAGATGCTGATGCAGGTGATAGAGCTGTGCAATCTGCGAGGTCTGCTATAGCCAAGTTTCACAACAACCGATTGAAGCAAGCACTAGGCTGGACACTTAAACAAGTGGATGACTTCTTCAAAGATAGAACCAATACCACCGAAGATTTCCCCACAGTGAATGCCCTTGTGGCTTATAGCATATGGCATGACAGCTTACCAGAAGAACTACAGTTTGTATATGGTAGGCTGAAGACAGATGATATCCCTTACAGTATGGTAGACCCTGCTATCATGAAGGCTTATGCTTATGATGATATTGTTCTCACCCTACGCATACACATGTACACATCACCCATCATCACTCAGCGTGGTACATGGGGTACCATAGAATTTGAGAACAAATGCATCTACCCTCTATGGCACATGGAGAGACAGGGACTACATGTAGACAGAGAGTATGTTAATATGTCCTTCTTCAAAATGAAGAGATACATCAGACAAAGAAGACAGGACTTGAAAGACCTGACAGGTATGAACATCACAGCCAACCAACACAAACTATTCAAAGAGTACCTGGAAGAGCACGGTCTTGTATTGGCAGGCACTGGTGATGACGTACTAACCAGAGTGCCTATTGATCATCCCAACCACCCTACACTACCTGCAATCAGCTGTGTTCAGGAGTTGCGTACATTAGAGAAATGGCTAAGCACTTACCTCTTCCGTATGATGGGACAGGATAAGATGTACACACAGATCAATCAAGTAGGGGCAGCGTCCCTAAGAATGTCTTCAGACTTTCAGCAGTTCCCTAAGCATGGTATCGTAGACAAGCACGGTGCTGAACTCTTCAACCCACGTAGGGCCATAGTGCCTCCACCTGGAAAGGTATTCGTATTCATTGACTACTCACAAATTGAGTTGAGAGTACAAGCACTGTACACCATACTACTAGGTGAACCAGACTTGAATCTATGTAGGGCGTTCATGCCATACAATTGTTATATGAAACAAGTAAGGACACCTACATCTAATCCACTAATATTTTATCCAGATATATTCTTTGACTATAACAACAAAGAACATCTTACTAAATTTAATAACGCTACATGGTACCACAATGAAGATAATGAGCAGTGGCACCCAGTTGATGTACATGGTGCTACCACTAAGGCAGCATTCAATATTGCAGAAGACCACCCTGACTATAAGGACCTACGTTCTATGGGCAAGCGTGTTAACTTTGCTAAGAATTACGGGGCAACTAAGAAACAAATCTACATTATGTTCCCTGATTTATCAGAGAAGGAAATACGTGCCATAGATGGTGGCTACTATAAGGCATTCCCATCTATCTTAACCTATCACAGATACTGTGAAAGCCTTGCGGTTGCTCAACCCTACGCCACCAACCTATTTGGCATAAGGTATTGGGGAGTCAACGGACATACCCTGAAGAACATGCTCGTGCAGGGTAGCTCAGCTATCTACTTGAAAGATAGAATCAATGCAGTGCATGAACAGTATGCCAATCACCCTAGCATCAAGCTGGTTATGCCAGTACATGATGAGATCATATTCACTATGGAAGAAAAAGACTTACACTTAGTCCCATCCATAGTCACCATCATGCAGAAGTGGGATGATGCAAGCATACCAATCGTAGCAGACACAGAAATATCACGTACCAATTGGTACGATAAGGAGGATTTATAATGGCTAAGGTTAGAGACTTACCATACAATCAGATGTTAGTAGTTGAACTGCAAACCATTGCACACAGCTACGGCATCAAGGGTGTTAAGAGTATTGGCAACCGTGCTAACCTTATAGCCCTTATAGAGAACCATGTAACCAACTTGGAGAACCCTTACTATTACCTGGCCACCAGCAAAGGTCTGGTTAAAAAATTTAGGAGGCCAGATGATAGTCTTAGGCGTTGACCCATCGGGAGAATTTGAAAAAGGAAAAGGTACCACAGGTCTAGCTGTTGTAGAAGTAGATGGTAACAAGACAGCACTACACTACCACTCAGTTATAGCTGCCAGTGAATGCAACACAAGACTACATTACTGGAGGGCTATCTACACAGCCATAAGAGACATAGCTAAACGCTATGACATAAAAGAAATAGTTATAGAAGACTATGTACTCTATGGTTCTTCAGCCAAGGCTCAGATCAATTCAGGTATGGAGACCTCCAAGCTTATAGGTATGCTCATGTACAACCTCTCATACATCTGTGAGTTTAAGGTACACCTGAATATAGCAGCCAATGTTATGAACAGGTGGACCAATAAGATACTAGAACATGAGGGTATCATAAGCTTAGAAGGTACCAGAGCTTACGACAGTGAGCACAAGCACATAAACAAACACGCACTAGATGCTATTAGACATGCGACACATGGGGCAATCTTCCTGGTGAAGAAGTGTAACCATATAACATAAGGAGGACACATGTACAATTTAGAAATAGCTGTAGAAAATATGGAACAGATTAGACTGGAGCAGGGCAACCATGCCTTCTCAATCCTACGTAAGGTAGGCTTTGGTGCCAGTGATTCCTCTATACTCTTGGGTGTTAATCCATTTGATAAGAAGGGAATACCTGGGCTCATTGAAGCAAAGCAAAGAGACATACCAACTGAGGACGAGTTAGCCATAGGTAAAATGGTAAATGTTAGGAAAGGTGTAGACCTTGAGGATCTTATCTTAGAGAAGAGTGGCAAGATATTACAGTATGATGTGGAGAAACCCCCACACATGTACCGTATTTCTGGCACACACCTGACGATTAACTACGACGGCATAGCTCAGGTAGGTGAAAGCCTAAAAGTCCCTGTAGAAGTTAAATTTGTATCCATGTATGGTAAGAAATATTATGACTGGTCTAAGTTTCAGACAAGTACTGAAGAACGCACCAGGTTATACGACATAGAACCTCTGGGTGATGAGGTAAATTCTATCTACTTAACCAAGAGAGCTAAAGAAGCTGGCATCCCCATCTATTATTATACACAAGTGCAACAACAGATGATGGGGATCAATGCACCCTTTGCTTATATAGCTGTAGTAGATGACAAAACCTGGGAGTTTGGATACTTCATTGTCATGGCTGATGAAAAGGTTTGGCAAGAACTTCTTGATGTTTCTAATCTAGTCGGTAATAAAATATGGTAGATTAATATAGAAATATATATTTCTATACTACCTATTGTAAATTAATGTAATATAGAAATATATATTATTATATTATTTTATAGTATTTTAAAAATTAGTAGAGAAGTATTAAAAAAGCTTAGTATAGAAATATATATTTTTATACTAAGCTTTTTTTTATTTAGTAACCTCTCATTATTCTGTAGTAAACCAGGTTGGCTTTCAATTCTACAGTCCAACGGTTGGTAGGTAATGCATAAAGCTTGGCTCTTACGCCATTTTTATTTGTCATGATTCTTGACCAAGCCTTAGGTCTTCTTGCAAATCTACTAGGGTACACGTTACCATTGCTGCGCATATTGTATGTCGCACCTTTGATACTCGTGGTCATAGGACCATATCTGTTGCTGTCATAAGACTGCGGTATGATATACTTCCTTCTCCTTGTACCTGAGTTAAACTGCTTCATACCTACAGGCCCTGTGGTATTGTATTCTCCATAGCTTCCAAACTTTGAAGTAGTTCTAGGTCCATTAGGTGTCCATGTCTTAGACACACCACCACCTATTAACATGTTCTCAATCAAACTGAAGTTTGGATTTGTCCACCTGTTAAGGGTTGGCCCTATCAAAGGTGTTACGGACAGTAAGGTTCTTCTACGTCTGAGGTTAAATGCTTCAGTAGTCTCATTATCATAAGGTTCCATAGTAGCCCAAGCAAGTGGCTGTTTGGTGATTGGGTGGATACTGTTGCTGAGGTATTCTTCAGGAGCCCATATGAATTGTAATGAGTCAATCACAGATGGCATTACTTTATAAGCTCTGCCCTTCTCATCATCAATGACGTTACCTGCACGTAGATGGTAGTTAAACCCTCTATGTAAGGAGATGTCATCCAGAGATACTTCATCATGGTCTATCTGTGCGTTCTGATACTTACTTACAAATTGTGCTAAGTGAGGTTGTTCTCCTATCTCAGTCATCCAATAGACTAAAGAGTTTCTTCTAAAGGTAGAGAATGGTATTAACATCTCACCCCACATCTCTGCCATACTCTTATTAGAATAATCAAAGTGTGTCTTAGTAACTGAACTCGTTGCCTGTGCTATGGTTGACCCCGTGTCTCTCAAGTATCTGAACAAGGCAATCCTTAGCAACTCCTCTACATCACTATGCAAATCCAGTGACCTATCTATTAGAGGACTCTTCATAATCTTTGTGATTATATCTTCCTTGAAGCTTAGCTTCTGTACTTTCACAATGTGGTCATCGTAGAATTTAATAGCATCTGCAGACCAATAGCTCTTGGCTACTGGGTTCTTCATAGCATCTACTACCTTGTTAATTGTAAGCTCATGTCCCTTGTACCTATCCAGTAATGCGTAAGCTTTCTTATGCAATTGGAAATCCATTCTCGATCCCATCAACTTACGCTGATAGATGGCTGACTCAGGGAATCTTTTCTCTGCCCAAGACAGGGCCACGCCAGCATCAGGGAATCTTAGGAACTCAGCAAACTCTCGCTTACCTAAACCCATACGTTCTCCATTCAAGCTGTCATATACTTTCTTCAGAGAGTCACCGTAATGTTGTTGTAAGGCTCTGATCATGCCTGAAGAAGCAGCGTTCTGTTTAAAGAAAGTTATCTCATCGTAAGCCTTACGACTTATTCTCTGCTTATTCTTGAACAACATATTGGTCGCTGCGTCTATGGAGATGTTCTCCTTCTTGGCCAGGGTTACAACCTTAGCACCCAAGGCTTTGTAGTCCCAGTAATTCTTAGTTGTCTCAGCCATGTACTTGAATATTTTAAAATCCCCCTCGGCTGTCACAACGTTCTTCAAACCAGAGTCAATCCAGTTACGAGCAACGGTAAATAAGTTGTAAGCCATTGTGCCTATCTTCCATGGTGTAAGAATAACTTTGTTCAACATACGGAAAGCAGGTGGCAATCTATTATTGTTAATGGTCTGCACTGTGGTAGTGTAGGTATGGTGGTCTAATACAATAGCACCAAACTCTTTAGCCTTGGCTACATCCTTAGGACCCTTCAATATAAATTTCTTTACCTTGTAGTCCTTACCATTGAGAGCACCCAAGAAAGCTAAGTCTAAATGTTTGTTGTTGTTGAAGTAGTTATATACTTCCTGGTCTGTCATCTCTGCTGTTAATGTTGCCAGCTTGTACTCTCCTGAGAACATCATGTTCAAGTACTGTACCTTGGCGTCCAGTACCTCATGCAATGTCTGTGAAGCATTGTACATTAACTTCACTGGGTTGTAAGATGCAAAGTCTAAGCCATCTCTTATGGTGTCAATGGAACCTAAGTAAGTATGGTTAAAAGGCACACCATCAAATCTGTGGTGGTCCATCAACTGTTCAACAGTGAAGGCCTTATCAGAAAACTTACCTAACTTATTCTCTGCATGTCTCCATGCGGGAATGTCTAACTTCTCTAATGTAGATGTAGCCCCTGAAGGTGCTAGGTCTACTAAGTTTCTTCTACTCTCTACCATCTTCTCTAATGCTTTTCTTAAAGATGCTAAAGACTCAGCACTGATGGCTCCCTCATCAACAAGGATGGGTGTTAACAACGCATCGAGATTGTTGCTGAGGTCCATGTCTGATTCAATCTTAAACTCAGGCAACTTCATGTAGTCATCTACTCTGCTAGCGTCCAGCTCAAAGCCTATCTTCTTACCCTTCTTGGTAATGATAATTCCCTGTGCTTCAAAAGCTTTTTTGTTTGCCATGAGCTTGTTGTAATAACCAGACAAGTCATTGTTGATTAAATCTAACTTCCTGCCCTTGTTGTGGGATCTGAAGAAAGACTCACTCCTTAAATCTCGCAGGTCAATGAACTGCTTGGTCTTACCCCAGTGCCATAAGTAACTGGCCATGTTCTCTGGTGACATGTCTAGGAAATTCTTCAGCTTGTCATAAGCAACCAAGGCATAAGCCGCTTCAAAGCTGGCCCTTGCTGTGTCAAAGAAGATTGCCTTTGCTTGGGGTTCTAGACCAGCCAGTTCTCTTGTCATGAGTTCCATACTCTCAAGCATATCCCTGTAGACTGGTAACATTCTTCTGATAGGTGTGGTAAACTCTAACTCACTTGTTACCCTATCGAAGTCTTCTAATGTTTTGATATTGAACCCTAACAAGCCAGACACATAATCATATATCTTCTGTGTCTTATCATTTAGTGTAGGCGTAAAGAACGTAGGGTCATAGGTACGTTCAGCAAATGATCTAACTAACTTTGGGTTGTCCAAGCCTGTGGTGTAAGAGTACATATCCTGACTACCTTCTTTTACTACACGTGGTGGTGCTAGTTTGTCAATGGCATGTCTGATACTTTCAAACTCATGGGGGTGCACTGTGTGCTTGAGCATATTAAATCTTGAATGACTCTGTGCATAGGCCATGAGTGGATCTTGTGTCACTTTAAACTGTGTCATGATATGTGCGTAAGCATGGTCTATGTTGGTGGTGCGTATAACATTCTCTAGATATTTGTTAACAGCCACCGCATTTTCCATGTCTATATATTTTAAATCTTTAATAGACTTGTGCAGATTGTTAACCCTCTGTCCTAAGGTAGTCATATAAGATACCATACGTTTAGGAAGGTTAGCATTCTCTGTTACATTAAACATTTTGTATATGATGTCTTCTTCTCTGACCTTACGTACAGTTATTACAGGGACACTCAATCCAAACTCATCCGCCACTCTCATGAGGTGGGACATGATGTTGTTCTCTGATGTCATAGCAGTAGGTACACCCTCATAATAGATGTCCTTACCTGACACCCTATTCAAGTGCATGTGCTTAACATCTTCTGAAGAAATACTGTACTTGCTTAATTCTTTCTTGACGTTGGCCAGGTTCTCAAATACATCATGTCTTTCCTGTTTGAATTTCTTTATGTCCACAATTTGTACAGCCTCTGTCTGCATCACTACCCCAGACTTTGTTAAATGACTTGTACCATTGCTATCGAAAGCATCAATCATTTTGTTAAGGGCTACATCAAAGTCTTTGTTCAAGCCAGGTATCAAAGTACTGGTAGATTTCACGGGCAAAGGTTCTACGATACCGTGTACATCATTGTTACCTAAACGATAACCGTCTGTTATGTGGTCACCCTTACGTATACCAGCGTACTCTTCAAGTAGGTTGCCCATTGTTTCACGTTCTTTGGCTGTCATCTTAGTGACACCATAATCTGCACGCATATCTATAAGGGAGTCTTGTATGTTAGACTTGTTGAACATGGGGTCTTTGAACAATCGGTTCAAGACGTCCACGTCAAACTCAGTACCATTGAACATGTCTACTACCATACGTCCTTTGTCTGGCTTAACTTCTGTCATTAAGTTTTCAACATAGTTTGCCAACTCATCTTCACTCTTAACAGGAATGATTTCAACACTACCCTTTTTAAATTTGAAGAGGTCATACATGGCATCCATGTTACCATCATAATGTATCTGGTTGTAGATGGCTCTTGCCTCTGCCACTGTGTGCGCATAGTTTCCTGTGCCCTTGTCAATATAAGAATAGAGCTTAAGCAAGAGGGTGTCATCTTCTAACACATCCGGCCTGTCAAAGACACGCACAAATAATCTTGATCTCTTGCTCACATTATCATAAGTACCCACCTGGTGGATGTTGGTGAAGGGCTTATTCAAACTGTCCGTCTCCACATCCACTGCAAATATCTTTGATATGGTTGGGTCATACTTTTCTTTTAAGAAGTGCTTACGTAAAAGTACTGATGCTATGGAATCGGCAACGGCTGTATGTGCTGCAATCTCTGGGTTCTCAAAGATATCAAGGAACTCATCCATGAGCTCATCTCTTATCTCTCCATTTTTATGCATACTTATCAAGGTGCTTGTAGCATTCTCAAGCTTGAAGTTATACTTGCTTGTCTGTGAAGACAGGGTGTCTACCTGGTCCACAACCTTAGAGATGTTAGCAAGTTGCCAATTTGATATCTCAAGGTCAGTCGTTGTATCTGTAAAAGTGTTGTGCACTGGTAGAAACTGTGAGTCCATATTCCTGTTAAAGGAATGCATGGCATCCATCAGCTTGTCCCGGGTACCTATATCTAACTCACTCTCGTGTAGCCTACCTAGGAATTTTCTGAAGCTACCCATAGCATTCAAGTCACTATACACCTTAGCAGATGCATCTCTTAAGTGTTGGAACTCTAGAAGGGTAGACAGTAATTTGTCTGGGCCATTCTTGGTTACCAGCTTCTGAAGAATAGGTATGCGTTTGATCCTTGCTAGGGCCTCAGTATTACCACCACCAGCAATGAGTGTTTGTATTTCCTTTAGTTCTTTACTACCTATGTTTGCCACACCTCTCACGGCTGTCATGAATGGCATGTCTTGTTTGTTAAAGGCCACGTTGTCTATGAGGGCCTTGGTATGCTCACCACTGTAGATAGAGAACCATTGGTACATCTTAGCCAAGGTGAACTCATACTCTTTCAGGTTCTTACCTATGTCACCTAGAGTCACGTTGGTATCTTTGGTGTACTTGCCTACGAGATTGTCCAGGCTTTGTGCTAAGTTCTCAACACGCTTATGTGTTTCTAGTATGTCGTGGACACCAGCGAAAGCACCCGTCTTGTTTTGTCTGAAATGATTTACTATGTCCTGTAACTCATAAGGCTGAACAACTCTATTAGCTTTGTATGCATCCTCATAGAGTTCTTGCACTGCTCGTGCCTGGGCAGTTGTGGTAGCTCTGGCATCCATGATCTTGATAGCACCACCAGACAGGTCTACATTTAATCGCCCTGCTTGTCTGATTGCATTGGCTTCTGTTAATGTATTGTTTGCTAATATATCCTGAAGCATATTCATGTCTGACTTTGCCACATGTATTTTCAGAAAGGCATCCTCTAGTTTATCTGCCAGGCCTGTAGTAGATTTACCTGCATCACTAAGCACATCAAGTATGGATTCTTTTGCAGACTCTACATTAAAGTAAGCTTGGTCAAACAGTACATTGATTTCATCAGCGTTGGTGCTGGCCAACTCTTTCATATCTGCTTGTAGTTTAACCACATCAATGTCAGTCATGAGTTGTTGTACATCTTTCAAGTCTGTGAACAACTCTTCCTTTGCTGTACCATCCATGATTCTACTGGCCAACTCTTCATATCCTTCTCTGACTTTAACACCACCAAGGTTGGCGATGTAATCTGTCATACTAGGGCCACCATCTTTTCCACCCAAAGCCTTGTTAAGTCTTTTGAATGTCTCTTCAATAGACTGGTCAACAGGTGTGTAGTTTGTTATACCACTAGATAGATTTTTTAAAGTGGCTGCTAGATCACTGGCAAACGCAGCCGTGTCTAAATCTTTAGGATCAACCAACATCTTCTGGTAGGCCTCTAGTGCCATGTCTACTTCACGTCTCATGTCCATCTCTGCACGGGTCAAGGCCTCAGGCAATCTGCTTACTGCTTCTTGTATCTTGTACAGCTCCAGTGAAAGTGTCTCAACAATTTTCTCTTCAGGGAATTCACCCACAAGAAAATCATCAATATACTCGACATGCTCCTTACTGGTGTTAAGCTTCTTAATCAGTGCATCTATATGTGCATTGATTTGTCTACGGTTGGATTCTAAGGCTTCTGTAATATCAGTAACATGTTTGTTATAGGTTACCAATCCCTCAGTATGTGTGGCTATTTCTTTGTCTAGTTTATTGGCACGTACAACTAACTTGTCCACAACAGGATCTTGTAAATATTTTAGAGTCTTCCTGTTTAGGGGTTTTGGCATATCCATCTTTCGTGTGGCCTTGTGGTGGCGCACCCTATCCCCTACACTATCTATTACTCTCTTAAGTTCACTCTGCGCCCCCCGGAGTTTTGCTTTAGGGACACTGTGTTGCTTGTTTAATAAGTGTAAATCATTTCTAAGTTTCTGCTCAGTCAACAAACTGTTGTTTATATTTGTGTCGTGTCGTTCATGTAAGAATTTTATGTTACTATCTGTCAGGCCCTCTTTCTTTATTTTTCGCAATATGAAAGCCTGCTCTGAGAGCTCATCAGATATAGCAACACTACGTTCAATGGAAGCAGCATGTGTAACTCTCATGTCTTCTAAGTCCTCAATTTTCTTGAGGGACTTAACAGAGTCATCCAATACTCTAGCGTAGTCAGAGTTTCTTATGGTGAGTAGTTGTATCTTCTTGGCCATAAAGTAAAGCTCTGTTACACCTGCATCATGTACCCCAGGCATATTGTATATCTTCTCCAGTTGCTGAAGATAGTCTTTAAAGGTTCTTATACTTCCATTGGATGCAGACACTGCAAAGGCATCCAGGTTCTTTTGTATAGTCTGCGCATCTTTGACATGCATAAAGTCCTCAGCATCTGAGAATTTAATCTTGTTACCTTCCTTACCCAATGAATCCATTAAAGCTTTGTCACTTCCCGTAGCATAAGCATCACGGTAAACACGCCTCAACATGGCTGTGTCTATCTGAGCCAGCTCACGTATGTATTCAGCAGCACTATCATATTGTATGTCTGTTCCTAGACCACCCATGATGGTGGAGAATACTTCATGTTCTTCTTGGACTGCCTTGTATGCTTTACTATTAACAAAAGAAGTCAACGTTAATTTACTGCCTGGTCTTATGTTAGCCCACGCAGTTTTATCAATTGCTTTTGTCATGTAGTTAATTGCTGAAGCACCACCTGATACAGATTTAGACAGAGCAAACCACACAGGGGTTATCTTTGTCTTCACTGCTAGAGTAGGGCCTATTGAATCTAGAAGATCAATACCCCCACGCATCTTGTTAGTAGCGGCGAGCAGTTTCATACTCTTCATGTGTGTGTTGAACAAAGGTGTCCCTAAACTCTCAGCTGCTTTTATGACACCTAAGTCTGTTGGATTGAAAGCTTTGAGTATTGATCGCTTGTTAGCTTTAGCCACTGCCTTACCCAAGTCACCAGTGTAGTTGGCAAGTATTTTCTTGGTGGCACGTTTGGATAATTGCTCACCCATTTCTGTTGCTGCTTTCTTACCACCTGCTTTGATACCTGTACCTACACCTGCTGTACTGAATAACAAAGCTATGTTGGTAGGTGAGGCCACTTCTCTTAGGAAGTTTACATGCCAAGCGTTCTGATCAAAGTCAAAGTTCTTGCCTCTTAATGCCTGGGATATACCTCTTAGTCCTGCCTTGTTAGAGCCTGCAAAGAAGTTCTGAAGAAACTCCTTGCCCTCTGCTTTCTTATCTTCAGCCAACCTATCTTGTAGGCCAGCGTCTTCTCTGGTCATGGCGTAGCCTTTCCAGATATTATCTATAAGGTCTACCGTTTCATTGAAGTCATTGAAGGCATTGTTGATGAGTGCACCACCATCACGTTTTATGATGGGGGTCACAACCATCTTACCATAATCAACCATGTCACTTCCCCACTTGGGAATAGCTCCCCAACCTCTACCCTCTAAGAGAGATTTGATTGGTGACCTTACAACATCTGCAAGGGAATTGACTTGATCCATATTGTTTCTATCTGCTAGGTAATGTCGCCTAGCATTCAAAGCATCCTCTGCCTCATCCCAACTGGACTTACCTCTGAGATTATTCTTCAGCATGGTAGCTGGGGATGTGATAGTGGGTGCTTGAATGTATGGCGCTGGCATGCCTTTACTTGGCATGGTTGGTGTAAGGATGAATGGTATTTCCATATGGTCCTCCTACTTGTTATTCATGTCTCTCCAATATTGATTAGCTAGCCATCTTTCTTCTTTCTCAGAAGCATATCTCTGTGCAGCGTATCCTTCTTTGTCTGCTGCCGCTCTGATTTTAGCAGCCTCTATAGCACCTAACTGGTTTCTTAATGACTGGTCTCTCATAGCCGCTGCAGATATCTGTGCTTCTTGTAAACTAACTTCAGATGCTTTGTCTGCACTGTAGCCTATCATGTTAGCATCTAACTCTTGCTTAGATAATGTACCTAGGTTGATACCCATCTCACTGTACTTATCAAAGGCCATACCTGCATTGCCTGCCATAGCTGCTTCACGTTCTCCAACCAACTGTGCTCTTAGTTGTGACAACTCTGTCGCACCTTCTGCTGACATGCTAGAAGCTTGTTGCAGTTGGGCTAAATCATTCGCCATCTGGCTACCTCTTGATGCCCTTGACATTGCGGCTGATCTATCACTACGTCGCATGGCACCTCTTAAGTCCGCAGCGTTTCTACCTGACATGTTGTAGAAGTCTCTCTGAGCTCTGGCATGTTCATTGTCTAGGTTAGCATACTGCGTACTTGTTGCCTTGTCCAGCAACGCACGTATGTTGGCCTGGTTATAGTCCATGTCTAACAGCTCAGCCATAGACCCTGCACTTCTCATCTCAGGGCTGATTACCCCAGATGCTTGGAAGGTGGGGTCACCTGTTAACTGTGCCTCAAGGTCTGTTACTCTTTGGTCAGTGCTTGGGTCATAGTCAGGTGCTGGTGTGTAAGGCTCGTAGTTGTCATAGTAGGCACCACCTGGTTCATAGTAGCCCGCATCTATCTTGGCTTGTTCATCTTCTTGTCTTATACTTCCTGCGTCTGCTAGAGTAGACCCTCCTGGACCATAGGTTGGGTTGCTATTACCTAAAGGTGTTTGTTGTATTATCTTCTTCTTGGTATCCCATGGGTCTCCAGCATATGCATCATCGAAGTTGCCTAAGTCAGGGCTGCCCCCTCTAACCTTATCATAAGGTGTGGGCACTGCTGTGACTGCATTGAACCTATCCATACTATCCGCGCGTCCATGTTTAAGTGGTTCATACTCTCTGTTTCTATTGTTTATACCTGTTGGGTCTGTGTACTTACTTAGTATGATGTCACCCTTCTTCTTGACAGGTGTTTCTTTGGTGGTCTTGTTAAGTAATGTCTTGGTTAGATTGAAGGAATCCGCAGGGTTGCCTCCCCATAGGTTATCCTTTTTCTTGGTACCTGCTCTTGCCCCATCATTTATTAACATTGATCTAAGCATCTTTACCTCCTAACTTCTCAATAAACTCAGGAAAGAATTTAGCAATGGTGTTGTTAACTTGTCCTGCAGCTGTCAAATGTTTGATGAGTTCCAACCATTCTGCTGGTTGATCCATCTTACTTATGATAAGCTGTTGCCACTTCTCTAACTTGGAAGGTGGCACAAATGTTTCTGGGTCTACACTGCTAAGGTATCTACCATCAGCATTTTTGCTGAAGAAATTGTAGTCATACTTGCCTACCCTTATTTCCATATGTAGATGTGGTCCTGTTGAATTACCTGTGTTACCCGTGTAACCTATTAGGTCATCCTCTTTGACTGGGGTGCCTACAGGCAATCCTAATTTATCAAGGTGGGCATAAAGGATACAGTAACCATCATAGGCTATAACCATGTAGTAACCATAACCTGTTGCTGGGTTACCTCTGTTGGCCCTGGATACTACAACTTTTCCAGGTGCCCTGGCAAATAGAGGTGTCCTTATGTAGGTGGGGATGTCCACCCCATTATGGAAAGAGTTTACCTTACCACTCGTGGGGTGTGTCCTAAAACCATACCTACTTGACAGGACTCTTATCTGTCTGTTCAATGGGTTTATCATAGAGTTCTTGCTCCTTTCTATTGCCATCAACATAGGCCTCACTTAACATGTATATCATGAGGACCCCTAATGCCATCACAACCGACGTGATGTGGTTCACACTGTCTGGACTCATTCTTAATGCTGCGCCTATTGCAGTTATAAATCCTGCTACGGCTGCCCAAAACTTACGGCTACTTAATTTTCTTTTCCAATCCATATGATCCTCCTTATAGGTGTAGCAATAGATTATTTAATGCAGCTCCCAATAAGATACTGGCAACTGAAACAATAACAAATGTCCACGCCCTGGTTGCGAGTGCCCCAGGTTTTAATTCTAGGTTGTATAGTTTGGTATCCTGTGTATCATTACGTTCTTTTTCTGACTCATGTAATTTAGAAATCTTCTTGATCTCAAGTGTCTGTATTTCTACAGCCGTGCCCATACGTACTATGGCATCAGTGTGCTTCTCAAAACTACTAACATGTAATTGGTTAGCCTTGGCTATCTCTGTAACATCTGTTATAGCTCTCTTCATGTCCCTTATGTCTTCCTTAATCTCTTTGAAGTTTTCCTCGTGTGACCTTATAAGACTAGGATCATGTATACAGTCTGCCATCGTGCCTCCTATACTAGCTTGATTGGATAGCAGTCATACCCAGAACATAACCATTGTAGTAGTCAGGGTCTTTGTCTGCTATATTGAGTTCATTGATTGGTGGGTCCTGTGGCTTACTTGTTTTCATTTGCTGAGCGCCTACTAGGCCTGCCATGAAACCTCTGAAGAACACAGGATTCATTTTGAATATAGGTATAGGGAACATTGCAACATCTTGCGTTGTGCCTGTGTCCCATGTGAACCAGGTGTAAGTACCACTCCAATACT
>Ga0306898_1000198_pt1 | contig 24945 bp, 32 predicted proteins | sample AntRauMFilla1564_FD_190424 | JGI IMG/M metagenome (GOLD analysis project Ga0306898, IMG submission 190424) | Saline lake microbial communities from Rauer Islands, Antarctica - Metagenome Filla 1 #564 (v2) (version 2) | ecosystem: Environmental > Aquatic > Non-marine Saline and Alkaline > Saline ...
AAATCTTAGGCTAATCAAAACCACTAGGCGGAAGGTCCGACCCCTTTCGTCTGGTCAATTAATTTGACAGAACGATGCTTCCAGCACACAAATCACTAACTCAGCAGCAGCGATATCTTGCGCTTATACGCTACGCTATGGCTTCGAGTCCTGCTACTGTTTCCTTCAAGCCACCGAAAGGCGTTAAGGAAGTGACAGCCATAGCACGTTGTCGTGACGCTATATCGGCCTTAGCCACCTATGACGAAGCCGATGCACTCATACCAACAGAGGAAAGATTACACCTCAACGAGTTAAGGTCTGCCGGAATGCTTCAAGTCTTTTCGCGAAACGGCCGTTGTTACATCGGCCAGCCGGAAAAAATACCACGAGTCACCAACACACTAATACCGGCAGTCTTAGACAGACCGTCAGAGAAAGCCGTGGCAGCTATAGCAATACTAGTAGCGGAAGGCTTTATAGAATCGTACGAACTTAAAGGTTATGACCTAACCGACGCAGAGAAAATAATTAACGGAGAATGTTCAATCCATCAACTATCAGATAACCTATACCTAACACTATGACAGATCAAGAATTTATTACTATAATTAACGACCCGCGAAGTGGTCTCTTTAGTCCTTATGTCGTGAGCGACGATGACGACACGGCACTTAAGATAGCTGCGCGTATATCTAAGGAAGACGGAGCCATACTACGTGGCCTTTATCCGGTCCGCGGAATGACACAGTATCTCTTCGCCATGATTGTCCGTGACATAATGGCTCAACTAAAATCAGAAAACATACAATACTATACACCGCAAAATGAACAAAGACTTATTGAAATCATTAAAGGCCGATGCACCTTTGCTCGCCTTGCTGGACGCGCCGACGGAGAAAATGTCTAACGAGGCTTTATTAGCTCACGTCGAGGATCTTCAAAGCGCGTCACGAAACTCACTCGCCACTAAAGCCTTGATAACCACAAAAACTGGCAGTAAACGCAAGGCTAAGAAAGACGCTGCTGCCGATATAGATCAAACACTAAAGGAACTAGGCATATGATATACCCACTTCAACTTACTGACGGAATACTGTTCATCGATAACTCATCCTTATCAGTCATCAACGATTGCTTACGCAAGAGTTCATACAAGCTGGCGCTAAAAAAGAAACAAGCTCGTGATGAAACCGCGTTAAAATTTGGTGGCATTATGCACAAAGTTCTTGAGCAACGCTACGGCTTTGACGACTATGCTATGGTCACAGACGCAGCAACAAAACGTATGTTCGATAGGGCCGTGGCAGAGTTTTCACAATGGTCTCCTCCAGGTGACGACTTTCGCAATATCGAATGTGCCGTTAACTGTATCCAAAAATACAACCTTCACTACCTAGTTGAGCCTTTTGATATCATCCAAGTCAACGACAAGAAAGGCATGGAAACGCCATTCGCTGTGCCGCTGACAGAGCTTGAGATCAACGACACCGTATGGGTCAAAGACACCACCGAAGAAGAGATCAAGCAAGTCTACATAAAGACTCTTCCAGTTATCTTCACCGGTAAGATTGACCTAGTTGTCAAAGACGCCACTGGCCTTTGGGTCATGGACCATAAGACATCTAGCATCGGCGGCGGTAATTTCTTCGCTGACTTCTACACTTCAATGCAATTCAAAGGTTACATTTGGGCCTTGCGTAGCATCCTCGATACTAAAGCTTATGCTTCGGGCGTAATAATCAACGGCATCATAAACCGCAGACCTACCAGAACAGGCAAATCCTGCGAGTTCTTACGTGACAAAATCGGCCTTGACCCTGCACATATTGACGAGTGGAAGGAATCGTTCATCAGAACAATCGACCTTTACATCTCCTGCATAATTGCTCAAGACTTTCCGATGCAAACCAGTATGTGCATTCACAAATATGGCCGTTGCGAGTTCTACGACGTATGCATCTTACCACCTCAGCAACGCGCTATGATGTTATCCACCGGACAATACGTCGAAGACAAATGGTCACCGCTGCTCGACGAATCGGAACCGACAGTCACCGAATTCCAACCATGAACCGTCGAACCATGACCAAGCAGAAGAAAAAAGTCCTGTCAAATAAATTGACACCACAAAAGCCAATGGCCATTCAGCGATTCATAACCTTTGGGCCGAAAGATTTGCCTAAGATGGTTCACGAATACGCCACCCGCCACGGCATTATAGACCCTAAGACACCTCTATCGGCAGTCAGTATCCACGGAATTGGGATCATTGCTGCCGTCGATACATTCTACAACAAAACACTATCAGAACACTATGAAGAGATCAACAGACTACAAGCCAGCCGGAAACTTCGCACTACTACTCCTCGGTCCACCGAAGCACGGCAAGACAAACCTAGCTCTGGCTTTTCCGAAACCAGCGGTACTTGACTGCGACGGCAACCTAAGCCGTGTCGTAGGCCAGGGCGTTGAGTTCTTATTCGAGAACCCCAACACTGACAGCTCCGGCAAACACCAAAGTGGAGACAAAAGTTGGGCCGCTAGTTGTAACTTCTTACGCGAAGCTATCGCCTTACCTGACGAAGAATGTCAGACAATCATCATCGACGGCTTTAGCATCATGTGCAACTACCTAGTCGACGCGCTTGTCGTAAACAGTAAGCTAACCGTCGGCGGCGAGAAAGTCATGGATCAAAGCTTATGGCAACCATTCCGCAACAAGCTCCAACAATTCGTCATGCAAGGCCGGTCCTCAAACAAACGCTTCGTGGTAACCTGCCACGAAACCATCATCCAAGACGAAAAGACTGGCGCCATCATTGCCTACCGACCACTGATCAGCGGCCAGCTCAAAGACAACCTAGCCGGTCTATTCACTGACTGCTGGCGCGTTGAGGCCAAAGACATAGCCGGTAAGCCTAAGTACTCCATACGTTTCGCGCCAAAAAACTTCATGCAGATAGGTAACTCAATAGGCATTGATGTTCCAGAGCTAGACGTAACCGGCAAAGGGCCAAAGGAACTATGGTCCACGCTATCAACCTATATGAGTCCTGTCAAATAAATTGACAAGACGAATTTCGAAACGGACATTCAATCGCCGTTTCAGAATAAACAACAATAACAAAAATAAGATAAAACCAATGAGTGACAATACAGGCATCGACATATTCGACGAACTAGCAGCAACTGACTTCTCTGAAGTAGAAACAACACGGCCCGTTTTGGCTGCTGGACTTTATGAGTTCAGCATTACCAACATGGAACGCACCATATGGAAGAGCGGACAAGGTTCTAGCCTAGTAATTCAACTAGCGTTGCAAAGTGAAGGTGTTGACCAGAGCGGTGAGCGGCACATTAGTGCAGGCTATGTTGTGACAGATCGTATCTCGCTGGTTAAGAAAGGCGAATACGAACCGGCTAAGCAAGTGGCTAAGTTCTTAGAGTCTATCGGCATGAAAGATCAACCATTCGATCCTTCATTCGAGAGCTACCGTGGCGCTGGGCTTCTTGCTCGCACTAAGGTAGTCGGCGAAAGCACTTCGGACGATGGTGTGTTATACCCCGCCAAACCAGAGATTGCTTCGTATGTAAAAGCTAGCTGACTAATAGACAGCAAGTGATTAGAGACTTAGGTCTCCGAGCGGGTGAAAGGCCCGCATTTTTCAGTGTAACATTAACGAATAAAACCATGTCAGATAAATCACCTCATCCAGTGTTCTGTGGTCTTAGTCCATGCGATTACATAACCCAGATTGCCGTGCCGCTTTGTTTAGTAATAGATAAGCGCTACGTTGTAATAGCTTTGCTTCCGCGAGTAACGGAGCCAGATCTTTATGACGTAGCTTTGGAAGATTTAGAGGCCGGTAAGATAATAGCTAAGCCCTTGTCAGAAGTTACGTCTATGCTTATGTTGGCCGAAACAGCAAAGTCATGGAGAGCATCCGCGCCGTTAAAGATTTAATCACCAATAAACGAGAGAAAAAATAACATGAAACCACAGATACAAATGAAATCAATTGATAGGAGTAATGCAGCACTAAATGCGCACGGAGTGATCGCAGTACATGACAGGTATGAGCGAATCATAAGGGATGCAGAGCCTGTCGTAGTTGGGGGTGTGGCGTCGTGGCTACCTATCGACTACGCCAACCACCTGAATGTCATTAGCCTAGATGACCTGCGGCTGGAAATACGGGATGGGTTGCCTTATACAGGAAAGCGAGATATGCATGATTTTAATGCCCTCAAGCTGGCTCAACTATTCGCCCCTGAAAAGATCGGGCTCCACGTCACATTAACGGGCATGAGCCTATTTGGCTTGATGGACGGATTTGGACCCCCGCTTCGGAGTCCTGATAAGGTTGCGGCGGTATTTTTGTCATACATGTCATCCAGTAGATCGCACTGGCCGACGTACGTGCAAGCGGCGGATAGAAATGGCACGATGTTTATTGCGCATACGGCAAGCGCGAATGCATACCCAGGAGTGGAAAACTTGTATGGAGACGCGCCTGGGTTGATGGTAGCGATTCCGGTTAATGAGGTGAGCGGCAAATCTCGTGGATTTTACAACCCAGAGACAAAGGGCTGCGTAGGGGTGATAGCTACAGCGGAATCATGGGCCACGCCGATGCTGGCCAGTGCGGTTGCACTGATGCGTATTTTGCGTCCTAATTTAAGCAATGAAGAGATTAGGTATATTTTAGTAAAGACGTCTAAGTTGGTGGGATCAAGTAACGGCCCAGGGATATTAGACATGAAAGCGGCGGCAGATTTCGTTATGCAAACGAAGGGGCAAGAGACGGTGGAAGAGGAAGAGATGCCGGAAGTGGAAGAAAATGAAGTACCAGTAATTGATGAAGAAGTAGTACCAGCAGTGCCAGCAGTGCCAGTAATTGAAGATAAAGAAATGATAGGCGAAGAAACCCAACGTGGATTTGACATTACCGAGAATGAGTTATTGAGCATTCGGGTATTAAGCGACGCAGTGAACGGGCCGAACCAGAGTCGCGGCAATAAAACCGAGGGAATTGACCTGGCTTTGGTGGGTGCGGGGAAGACACTTTTCTGGGACAAGAGTGCGACTTTCGAGGTAACACCAAAAGTCGATTTACATTTTCTAGGTTTCGTAACGGCGAATGATGCGCCGCGCCGGAATGTGAGTGTGGTATTGATCGACGGAGTTGAATATGGATTCACTGAAATAACAGCTGAAGCACCTCCATTTAGTTTTATTGAATTAGCGAGTTCCCAGGGTGTATTTATCGAGGCTGGGAGGCGTTATATTTTCGAGATAAGAAATTCTGGCGATTGGTTCACGCAATTTTCGGAGATGCGGTTTAAAGTACATGTGCCTGAACCTGAACCTGAGCCTGATCCTGATCCGAAGCCTAAAGAAATCTACGTAAGATTTAGGATAATCTCTGGCAATTGGGAGATTCACACAATCAGCCTAATTCCATCTGATGGACATGAGCGATTTGTATTAGCTACGCTCCTGGAATAATAACCTTTCCGAGTCTGCCCGCCGCTCCGTATGCTCCTAAGCGCGGGATTCGTTCCACTCAAGTGGGAATGCTGGTTCCCAAGATATAGACCCGCGCCGCAGGGGTTAATCTGCGGCACAATTTTTAACGCACCAAACGCATACCAGACACAACTGATGAACGACATCGGCTCCAAGTGGGACAGTGGGTGGGGGGACGTGCTGGCCGTCATGCCGACCGGTGCGGGAAAAACCGTTGCCTTCAGTAAATTGAACTCTGACTGGCGGGGGTGGAATGGAGCCGTGTTTCAATCAAGATAGTTTAAATTTGCTATTTACATCTACGTGTAAAGCGTACAACTAAGGAGAATTAAAACTGAAAAGAATGAATGCTACGATTTAATCCACGCCGATTCTGGGATTAAGCTGGAATGGCAGGATAAATACAAGCGCCTCACAGTTAGCGGTTCAGGCCGGTGCGAACTGGGCGATGTGCGCGGGAATCTGTACGTAATAGACTCTGCGGAGGTGACGGTGCGGACAGTTGTCGGCTGGGCGGCGAGCGGAAACCTGCAAGTTAGGGACTCTGCGGATGTGACGGTGCAGAGCGTCGGAAGCTATGCGTGGAGCCGGGACAACAGCACCCTTACCGCTGATACAATTAGCTTCGATGTGTGGAGCCATAACGCCAGCACCTTGACCGTGCAGAGCGTCAAAGGCAATGCGTGGAGCTGTAACGCCAGCACCTTGAACGCTAGCAGCGTCAGCGGCGATGCGGTGAGCTTTCACAACAGCACCCTGACCGCGCAGACCGTCGGCGGAGAAGTCTATTCCAAGGGAACAATCCCGATCCAAGTCGGCGAGAATCTTTAACAACCTTAGAAAGAGCAAAGATGAAGACTGAAAAGAATGAATGCTACGATTTAATCCACGCCGATTCTGGGATTAAGCTGGAATGGGATGAGGAAAAAGAACACCTGACAGTTAGCGGCTCAGGCCGGTGCGAACTGGGCGCGGTGCGCGGGGATCTGGACGTAATAGACTCTGCGGAGGTGACGGTGCAGAGCGTCGGCGGATATGTGCAGAGCAGTGGCACCAGCAGCCTGACCGCTGGCAGCATCGGCGGCAATGTGCGGAGCTGGGATAATAGCACCATTAACGCCGGCACCGTCGGGGGCTTTGCGACGAGCTATGACAACAGCATTATTAGAGTCGCGGCGTGTCTCAGAAGCAATATTAGCGACTGCGATAAACATGAAGCATAAGCAGTGCGTCAGCGTTGGAAAGGGTGACTTTTATGTAGGGGAACAATTCAGCTGCCTTTTGTTTCATCCATTTTTTGCGAGCAGACTGGTTATCTTTTCCCTTGAGCGTAACAGGAATTGACAAGTCTTTTTGCCATTTCTGTGGTCGGACCATATCGAAAGGTATATCAAGTGCTTGAAGTACGCCTCGGTAGAATCCAAAGTTTGCGCCGAAAGAGAACATAGATGTGACTCCTTGACCTGGCATGGATGATACTTGCTCTAAGTAGGCGAAATTCCGCGTTAATTTATTGGGATCGTTGGCGTGAAACTTAATAAATTCTATTGTGCCGGATTCATCCTTGAATGAGTGAGTTACTACGTGACCATCTTTAATTATGGCAACTGCGCCTGAAGCACCCGGATCAATTGTGATAATCATTTTCTTAATTACGAAGTGGCATAATCATTGAGTTAAGATTTCCAGAATTAATATATACTGGTTCAATATTATCTTTGATTAATAGCGTTATTTCATCTTTGCATTGAGACAGAATATCAATGAGATAAACTGGATTTATTGATACAGATACTTCTGGTCCTTGGTATTTACAGTCCATTGAAGTTACTACAGCACCAAAACTGACATCCTCTGAATTCAATGTCAGTTTATTATTTGAAGCAGTTATTGTAACTGACAAGTTTCTATCAGAAGTCATAATTGCGGCGCGAGACACTTGGCGCTTTAGTTGATCTGCGTTAAGACTAATAGGATCAACATCAGATGGTTTATAGACATCCTGCCATTTAGGGTATGTTCCTTCAACCAGCTTAGACCATAAAATATCATCTGAATCGAACTCAAACATAATCATGCGTTTGCTCTTTTTAATGATTACTTCTAGTTGGTCGGTATAAGACATTAGCATCCCAACGGTTTTTTCGGGGAGTACACATGTAGATTCTGGAAACTTATGGTCTAGCTGGCAAAACGCTAAGCGCCTACCATCTGTTGCGACTGCTTTAAGGTTATCACCAAAGTCTAAAAAAGTGGCATTAAAGATATAACGTGTTGCGTCTGACGATTGAGCATGAGACACAGAGCGCAGCGTGTTAATCAATTCTTTAACCGTTGTAGAGCCTTCAAAGTCAAAGTCATTACAAGGTATTCTAGGTACTGGCGGAAATTCATCTGCGGAAATAATGGGCATATTGAATTTAGAACCACTGCAAGATAATGATAGGCTTAACTTATTCAGTTTAAAGTCCACAAATTTATCTTTCGGCAATGATTTGGCGATATTTAGAAGTTTATGGGCATTAACAGCTATTGAGAACTCATTCTCAACTGTGCAGTTGCAGCTAGTTATAATAGCTGTTTCTATGTTTGTTCCGCTGATCTTCAGCTTATCGCCTGAAAATTCCATGAGTACACATGTCAAAATTGGAACTTGTTGCCGTGGTGAAACAGCAATTGATGCGCGTTGTACTGTGTCAATTAAATTAACTACTGATACTATGTTCATTTTTCTTTCTTCTATTTAACTACTGGATTTAAGTTAGGGATATTTATCGTTCTAATCTAGTGGCTTGCCATGCCACAATATTACCTGAGTGATGGATGTCAAGTTGGTGGTCCTTGCCCATGTCTGGAAGCTTGGCGCGAATTCGCTGTTCAATCATTTTTTCAGTTTCTCCGTGGTACTTTTGAATATTACCTGAGGTTGTCTGTTTTTGTACTCTGGATATACGATCAAACATAAGTTTCGTTTTCTTCTCTGTCCCAATCATTGAGGTCTTCAAATGATCCGAACCGTTTTTCTAATTGGCGCATTGTTGATACGGCGATATTAACGGCCTTATCAATGTCATCTTCTGTCATATCAATTCCTGAAGCAATCATTGCCTGGACATTCTGCATGGCTGCATCTTCAACTTTTCGCTTTCCGGGAATATTACCCGGTCCGGTTGGAGTTGGTGATACGAATTGATATGCTAGTGGTAATTTAAAGCTTCTCATACTGTGGTATTTGTGGGTTTTGTTCGCAAACTGAATGCTCTATTTCAGCATAAAGTTCTTCAAAATTCTTTGGTTGTTTTATGTCTATAAGGTAATTTTGTACTGCTTCAACCAGTTTTTCCAGAGAATTTCTCATGAACTCATATCCTTCTACTTTGTATCGGTATATGCCTCCTGTTGGCATCTTATTAATTGGTCTTTTTAACTTTTTCATTTCCGTTCTGAATTTCGATGCAAGAGATTGTGAAATGATCAGGGTTTTTTGAGCACTCGGTAAACAGGGCTGAAAGTGTACCAAGTATCTCGTAGACAGACGTATCTTCTTCAATGTGGTTATCACCTATGGCTATTTGAATGGAGCGATATAAGCTCATCTTTGTCATTGTTTTTCTATTAAATGATTTGCTTGTAAATCCAGTGTCACTACTGAAGATGTTGATCAATTTTCAGATTTTGGTATGCCCATTTGTTTTTCTTGTAGTGTCCGGTTGTTTTCCAGTATTCAGATTCTTCCCATTTATTGTCATCACGTGGACGTAGATCGTCACCCTTTCCTTGTACAGGCGGTAGTTTAGGGAATAAGTTCTTCTTGTTTTTCATATTGTTCTTGATGGTTTCATTAATTCTCGCACATCAAAAGGTCTATTCTTATTTCTGTCAACTGCTAAAGAGTTGTACCGAAGTGAGTCTATGCTTTCAATGGAGTTAGTTTTGAACTTGATTCCTTCGCGAACTGCTTCACCCTCCTTGTTCATAGAGGGAATAAACCCAGATCGTGCGCGAATTATCTGTGGGATCATAATTGCCGAGTCAGCATAATCAGGTGACACGCCTCGGTTTCTCATCCTGTACTCATCCTTACTTTCTACTTTCCGCTTACCTGAAATATTCTTAGCAATGCGCCTACTTGTCATTTCATCAAAAAAGAAAGACTGCTGACAAGCGCGGGATATAAGAAGCGAACCAAATGATAACCAAGTCTGATAAGCAAACCACATTTCATCTCCAATTTTGTAGTATTTCTGCTGTGGGATTTCTGCATCTTCCTTCATGATCTTATTTTCAGAAGCCGGATGAGTCCAGTTGATTGAATATACTTCACCCCAATAGTTTTTCAGATAGGAGTAAACGCCTTCACCCATTCCTGTTGAGTCAACGGCTAAGAACTTTGGATCTATGTTGAGCTCTTGGGCAACTTCGATTATGCGCCGAGAAAGTTTAATTGCGTCTGAATCAAACCCGCTTATTTCAATGAATCCTTCTTGTTGAAATAAGAAACGTGACTGTAAGTGCGTTCCGGTGTTTGTGGAGTAATTCTTCTCTTGATTGAATGAGTCCACCCATCCGGTTGCCATACCAAATCTGCCGTAAGCAAATATGACTTTGTCGTGTCTCAGAGCAATGTCAACTGCGCCGCATCGTGTGGAACCTTCGTGAAAAGAAGCATCTCCTACGCAGGAAAGGATCTGCTGTTTATTTATGACGGTTGAGTATGCGCCCTTGAGCGGGAACATTCCTCGCGCAAAGCAGTAGTAGTCTGGATGCTCCGGCCCTTTGAGCAAGTGGTCCTGAAACCCTTGCCATGATAGAATGCCGGGATAGACTTCTTTTTGAGCAATAACATTTTCTGACTTTGCCCCATCCAGGCGTAGTACATTCCATCCGCGCTTTGACTTCCAATGAAAATCTTCTTCCAAATCTAAAGTCAACCATCCATCTGGCGGTTCAGATAGTTGTCCGAATACATGGGCAGCATCTTCTGGATTTCCTGATAGGATAATCTTCACTCGATCTGGGCCTTCTGCTGAAGACAATGGCGAGGCGAAGTCCTTCTCCATACCTTCAGCTACGTTTTGGAACTCATCGACAAATATACGAAGCCTAGAGTGCCGGCCTAAAGTTGGGTGAGCCTTTTGTCGCGGTTTAGATTTGATGCCCTTCACGCGCCCCGTGGAGGCTTGTCCTTGCGGTGTGGTGATACCTTCAAAGCCTGAATCAAGGTTAGTTGGATCATCACCTAGAAACATATCCTTCTTTGCGGATCCTGACACTTCCATAACCGATGATTCATGCATATCATAGAGGTGAGTAAATATGTTTCTCTTTAATTGAGATTCATTAACAGCCAAACATTTGACAGCGGTGTATTGAGGATCGCGCTGGTAGTCCAAATAAAGCCATATTACTATGCCGTAGGTTTTGCTTCCAGATGAACAAGCCATTACTAACGACTTGGATGATTCAGGCAAGTGTTTGAATATCTTATCAACAAACCAAGGCATAGCGTTGAATTTCTCTAACCCCCAATTCATTACGCCAGCTTCTAGATACATATCATTATCCAGTAGTCCATGCCAGTAAGTATTTAGAAACTTCCACGCATCTTCACTGCTTTTGATAGTTATTTCGCCACCATTGTAAACTTGGATAAGTGCAGCGGCTTGAATGCGCGATGATTTAGTATCTTCGCGCAATAATGAATTCACTTGATCTAATATTTTATAAATCTCCATCTACGTCCTCGGCTTCAATTTCAATAGCGCCTTTCTTTTGTTCATCTTTGTTTGCATTTTCTAGCATCCACTGAATGGCCTTGGCAGCTTGTGCTGCAACATCGTCGCTGTTGCCCTTTCCTTCTGGCGCATCGGATTTGCCGTATGCTTTTTCAGCGATTTCCTGCTTAGTCTTGATGGCCATAGCCAAGTCTTTCAACTGCTGCGGTTTCAATTCTTCAATGTTATTGCGATTGGATTTCATCCAGTCGTTAATAAACGCTCCTAGCTTAGCTGCTTCGACCTGAGCTTGGCGCTTATTATCTTCTGCTGAAGTTGGCAGGAGTATGCTCTTACCATCACCTACTAGCGTAACTGAACCGACAAAGTCTTTTAACCGGGCTTTGCGGCGGTTTGTTATGGCAATGGTAGTAGACATCAAAACTTTTTTCCGCCTTCTTTAGCGCGATTCTCTGGCTGGTGGTCTGGGCGTAGGCTGTTGTACCTGATCTTGTCTATTATCGCTCCGCCAATATCATAACCAAAACCTCCAGCGTAGTCCATAATCCGAATGACAGCATCTGCTAGTTCCACTTCGGCCATTGGTCTGTTGGGTAGGTGGTCATCCATCAGATTTTTGCGCTCACCTTCCATTGCTTCGGAGATTTCAGAAACAACAAGCATCAGTAGTTCGCCTTTGTTGCGTTCTTTGCGCTCGCAAGTTTCCAATTCATGCCACCATCCTGACTTTACTGCGTTTTGGTGGATCTGATCGCGTATAGAGTTTATTATAGGTATGAGATAATCCATTCTTAATGTCCTATTGATATTAGTTTTTTGATTTTTTTAATGCCAACTTCGGCTGAAATGCAATGGCATATTGGGCATATTGCTTTTAAACGTTTATTCCCCCAGAAGAAAGCCGACAAAAACCACTTGTGAGTTCCTTTTTCTGCATTATCGTAGCACAAAACAAACTCGCAAGTTTTACCTTTTTCAATTATAATATCTTGATCATCTGTCATTAGCATTGTCAGTTATCAATTCAAAGCTTGAACCTTGTGGAAGCTCTTTAGGCTCCGAGAACTTAATACTTGTTATTGTTACTTCGGTCTCAATGTCGGTGTCTACTAGCTTAGGACCAGTGAAAACTCCACTAGTCCCATCCGACAACACGAGATAAATAGACTGCATGTACTGCTTATTGATGTTTTTCTTAATTTTGTCTGATGCTTTGTTTTTCTTAATTTTGTCTGATGCTTTGTTTTTCATAACTTTGTCTGATGCTTTGTTTTTCATTTTAGTATTTATTGAATATTGCGATTGCGATTGCCACTTGATTTTTATCGTCTATTAGCTTGGCGGCTTCAAGACATTCTGAGAATATCCCGCGCAAATTGGCTATACGATTATCTTTCTCAAAAATCTCGTTAGATGGCATTGTGAGATTGCTAGTGTCTTCCAATACATTCGGATCAATAATCCAATCATCATCTGCGACTAGGCTTTCATTTTTCATAACTCCTAAGAATTGCCCGTATGATGACAAAAAGGGAGTACCGTCTTTCTCTTGCGGCCCCTTCACGATGACACTGATTGTTTCCTGCCCTTCTACTGATAGCTTGGCGTATGGTCCCGCTTTGGGGTGGGTAAGGTATTCAACCTTGGTGATTAGTCCTTCGATGTTGATTTTTTCGTTCATGACACTTTCAACGGTTAGCACATGCAAAGACAGGTCAAGCACATTTTTATTGACTTGGATGCTGTGGGGAAGAAATTTGAACTCAGACAAACGTTCTTTTTGGATTCTGTACTGCCACCTTTGGCCGATTAGACATGCACCCGCTTGTCACGGGTTTCTCTTCATCGTGTTTTTGCTTTGTTGGTCGGCAAGGTGGCAGTACAGATTTCAAAAAAATAAACACAAAAAAACACGATGAGAAAACAGCTGGAAAATACATGCCCTGAAGTAGAAAACATCAGGACTTTCAAGAATAGAAATAGCTTTATGGGTATTTTCGTGCCCGGCCCAGTGCTTGATTTAGAAGGCATAGGAGATGGTGAAAGAATCCTAATGGGCCTTATCCTTTCTCTTGATGGAGAAGACGGCTGTTTTGCTTCTAATCAGTATTTTGTAAACAGGCTTCATAAGGATTGCCGATCTATTCAGAGATACCTTTCACGCCTGGAAGAGAAAGGTCTGATTTGCAAAACCATTGATGAGGAAAGCGGAAGGCGGAAAATACGTGCATCTTCTGCTGTGTTTGGCTCGCATGAAATGACCAAAAAAGAACCACATAACGGCATGGTAAATTCATCGCCCACCCATGACAGATTTGTCGCGAAACCAATGACAGAATTGTCACCCACCCATGACAGATTTGTCGCAAAACCCATGACAGATTTGCCACCCATAGATATAAGGTTAGTAGAAAGAGTAGAAGAAAGAGTAGAAGAGAGACCCCCAAACCCCCATCCCTCCGCTTCGCTACGGGCGGGGGCTACTGCTAGTGATAAAGAATCCCAATTGGAAGAAAAGACGGATAGCGCGGCAGACCCAAAGGTAGATCCGGGCAAAGTAACTCCACAACAAAACCACTTAGCATTCTTATCTCCCAAACAACATAACACTGTTGTTGGCCGCGCCGGCGTTTTGCCTAAGCTACTGGAACGCATACTAAGGATTAGGCTGGAGAAGCCACCATCAACTCGCAATATCAGACCAAACAGACCAAGGGCTCAAGTCACGGCATGGAACAAGATCAAGCATTTGGTTACGGAGGAAGAAGTCACGCTGATGGAAAAGTTCTACCAATCGCCTAAGAACAAAAAGACATGCGATGCTACTTGGAGGCGCAGTTTAAATCCTGACACGATCATGAACAACTGGACTTCGCAGGTTGAAATGGCGGAAGAATACATGGAGTCACAAGTAACCGATGTACCTGGTCCGATCCAAAGGAAAATCGACTTACCGGATGATTGGCGTCAAAGGTTATGGAAATATGCCACCAATGGGAGTTTCCCAGAAAAAGGTATTGCTCGTTTCAAGTCTATCATTGACACAGCGGATAAGGACCAGTTTCAAGCAGACATTGAAATCGTGAAAGAATTAATTACAAAGAATGAAATATGAGCGATCAGGACATTTTATACGCTGAGATAACGCTTCTAGGCTCGGTGATAAATTTTCCTGAATGTTATATGCAGGTTATGGAAGAGGGGATAACGGAAGCTTCGTTTTCAGATCCACGTCATCTGTTGATCTGGCGCTTGATAACTGAGAGGGTTATGAGCAATCGTGACTTTGACTCAGTGTCTATCTCGATGGACGTAATTGGAAACTACCCGAATTTCAAGTCATCGTATGTCGGCGAGATAGCATCCACCATTGAAACTGGCAGCAGTTGCATTGAAGCAGCCAGGTGTATTGTTAGTCATCGTAACAGGTCGTCAGTCATCCATCTTTCCTCAATGCTATGCCATGAGCTAAGAGACGGAAATATCACGGCAGATGAGTTTCTGTTTAAAATCGAGGCAATGATTGTATCTCAGCAGAAGTTAGCATCGGATGATTCGGTGACTGAAGTTGTTCGAGATTTGCTTACGAAAAAAGAAGACAGCGTGATTTTCAAATCAGGCATTGCAACATTGGACGATAGGTTTGTTGTGGCAGCAGGAGACTTCACTTGCATAGCGGCCAGGTCTTCTATGGGGAAATCTTCATTGTACCTGAGTTACTGTGATACTGCTATTCGCGCTGATCATGGAGTCTGCATTATCAGCCTAGAAATGTCCCGATCAGACGTTATGAGACGTTGGGCGGCAATGAGAGCTGGGATTGATATTAAGAGGATTAATGACGGTATAGCCAGTGCATCGGATATATCTGCACTTAAGAAAGATATTTACCAAATTGAAAAATCAGGCGGCTCGATTTTCGTCAGGTCAAAATCAATAAACATAAGCGAACTGAGAGTTTACGTAAAAGGGATAAAGTTAAAAAACCCAAAACTTGGCATTCTTGTTGTTGATTACATTCAGCTGATGACCGAAACAACTGGATCTGGGAACAGGGAGAGTAAAGTTGCGGAGATGTCTCGCGGCTTAAAGGGGATAGCAATGGACTTCGGCATAACTGTTATTGGATTATCGCAACTCAATGATAATAACCTCCAAGAAAATCCTTTTCCAACTCAGTCAAACATGCGGGAGTCTAAGGCCATTTATCAGGACTCTGATAATGTCTTGTTCCTTGTGCCTACGAATAAGGGAGAAGACGGCAACTATAAGGCTGGCGGCAAGATGTGGTTCAGTATATCCAAGCAGCGAGAAGGCGATGCCGGATTCCTTGTGCCTACCAATTTCAGGAAACAGTGTACTAGATTTGAACCATACGAAGAAGGCGATGAGGACTTGTACTCAGGACCAATATCAATGTGGCAGTCTGCAAAAAAATGGCAGATCCCAAGGAATAATATTGTTGACATATCTGCTGATGAATCCCTTTTCTGAAATCTCAAACAAGCCAATACTGGCATAACAAACAAAAACCATGGGACTATACAAAGAAGACACGAATACATACGCGGATAGCATCCGAGTCGTTAATGGAAAACTCGCTCAAAGAGTAGAAGAAGGAACTGAAGGAGCTGTTAAGCGGATCTTCACGATCAAGCGTACAGGCGAGGAAAGGACGGTATGGGAGCGTTACTATCCTGGTCTTGAAGGTAAAATCGTCAAAGGGGAAATTAAGACTCTTGAGTTTGGACAAATCCTTGAGCTTCTTTTTGAGAATGGGGAAGAGCGAGCGCGAGTTGAGGTTCCGTTCCCCGGTCGCCTCGCTGAGCAAATCATTCAGCGGATTGTTAATGCTGACTTATCTAAGCCGATATCAATTTATGCTGGTTGGGATAAGATAAAAGATCGCAATTTTGTCTGGCTTAAGCAAGACGGAAACAAGATCAAATCTTCTTACTTGAAGGATGATCCCGGCGATGCACCTCCTGTTGAGCAGAAAGTAATTTTCGGCATAACAAAGTGGAACAGTGAAAAGCGGGACACGTTCCTCTACGATAAGTTTGTCAAAATTTTCGGTGAATCAGAAACTAAATGCGAAACTAAATCCGATTCTCAGCCCGTTTCCGATGCCAAGCCTACAGTTAATAATGTTGTTGACGAAGATGACGATCTTCCATTTTGATTTTAGTGATTTTGATGTGTGAAGTGTAGTTGTATATTGTATCCCGGCAGGTAAAAATCCTGTCGGGATATTTTTTCTTGCAAAAGTAAACAACTTTACACATGCAAACAGAAAACAACAACTATGTCAGAACCATACCACGAAGAAGTACCTCAATTAGAACTTTCTGATAGAGCAGAGCAGATCCGTCCATCTGTTGAATCAGCAGAACAAGCAATTGCTATTTGTCGGCGCATATCCAATGACAACGACGAGCGCGTACAAGAGGCTGCTAGAATCCGCGCAAAGTTTGACGGAGTTGAACCGCCGTTTTCTCCGCATAAGTTAAAAGAAGAAGGCAAGGAATATAAGTCAAATATTCCAACTGGGTTTTTATCAACGATTGCTAACATGGTCATAAACCGTATTGTAATGCGCTTGAAGCGCACGCAATACCTGAGTGGATCATCTTTGCCGCACAACGTGGAAAACTCCGTAGAGAAGAGCGAAGCATTCAAGAGGCACTTCACACAATTAATGCGAAGCTGGCGAGGTTTTCCATTCTTTGTTTCCAAGCTGGCACTAGAGACAGTTTTATTCGGCAAAACATTCGTTGGATTTGACGGCCCCGGCCAATGGAAGCCAAGAGTTTATCGGCTAGACGATTGCTCAATTCCCAATGGAGTTGAACAGGGAGACTTGCCTCCATTCGTTCGCTTGAGGAAAGTATATCAAGTCAATGATCTTTTTGATTTCATTAGAGACAAAGACGCAGCAGAAGCAGCTGGATGGGATATTGACAATGTGATTGAAGCTATAAATCAGGCGCAACCTGTACGGGATGATGACCATCGGGACGCGCAAACGCGCTCATTGACGTATGAAGACATGGAGCGCCAGCTTATATCATCCTATGCATATACTCATGGAAGTAATTCTGTCGTAATTGAAACTCTTTATGTCGAAGAGTCTGACGGTACGGTATCGGTTTGGATGGTATCCGACAAAACTGAAGATGAATTATTCCATGCTACCAATGTTTTCAATTCTATGGATGATGCATTGCAGTATATGTGCTATGAAATTGGAGATGGTACAGTTTACGGTTCCAATGGTGTCGGGCAGAAGGTCTACGATTTAGCTGTGAATGTTGAGAAGTCTCGGAACTATTCAGTGGATCAGTTGCGAGCGGCGGGTAAGTTCAACATTCAAGTTCCTGATTCGGCCAATGCAAATGCTGAAATCCTGCATATTACAGATGAAGCGAACTTCTTAACTGGAGCAATCTTTTCAGGTAATACAGCTGCATTGCCGTCAAATGCTGATGCTTATATTGTTCAGGATCGTTACTTCAAAGGCTTAGCTGAAGAGAAGATCGGCGCTTTTGCACCTGAGAATCAATCAACAGATAAGACTGCAACTCAGTCTCAGATTGACGCATTAAAGGAACAGGAAACTCGCGATTCGTTGATTGATACATTTTTGACTTTCTTTGGTCATTCAATAGCGATGGTGCAGCGACGTGTTGCGAGTTTTGAATTAACAGATCCGCTTGTTGTAAAGTTCCAAGAATTATGCCTTGCTGAAATGAGCGTGGAAGAGTTTGTCATGCTGGCAAATATGCCACCAGCGCAAACAACGATTGACTTTACTGATATGATTCAGGCGAAGCAATCTAATTATCTGCAAACAAAAATTGGAAATCCTCAATGGAACCAGTATCTTTTGGAAAAAACGGTAAGTTCAATGATCATTGGGCCGGAGTTGACGCAACAGTTGATTCTTCCAGAAGGGATGAGCGTAGACGCTATCGAGTCTACAAGGGCGCAGATTCAGGAAGTCTCCGACTTAAGTAATGGAGTTTCACTCCCGGTATCTCCGAGAGACGGTCATCTGTACCACATGCAAGTTCTCAGTGGTGATTATGATCCGGTGAACCAGACATGGTCTGGCGCTATCATGGGTATGCTTTCAGAGCAAAACCTTGAGGGAGCGCAAACTTCGCTGCAACATTACCAAGAGCATTTCCAACAAGCCGTAAATCTTAACGTCCTTGGCGAGTCTCAGAACATGGCCAAGAAGTTCGTTGGCGATGCCGGCAATGAGATGCAGCGCATGATACAGCAGCTCCAGCAGCTCCAGCAGGAACAGCAGGAACAGCAGGGGCAGCAACAACAACAACAACAACAACAACCAGTCGTTTGAAAATAGAACTCCTTGACGGTGCAGTGGCGTCACATAGGCGCTTTACCAATGATACTACATTTGCTAATATCCTTCAGAAGTGGGAAAGTTTCGCTCCATCCATTCAGGTTATTCGGCCAGATGGATCAGCAGACATTAACGCAACCGCATTGACTGGAGCGCGTGCCGAAGGGTATAGGCTCGCAATGAAGAATTTCATAGAACTTAGTCGCTAATAATTAAATAATCATGTCAGAACAAATTACACGAAAAATTCCCGTAGAAGGTGATCCAAATGCACGCAATATCAAAGAAGAATTCGGAACATCTTTTAATGAACTCCTAGATGGCATTGAATTTAAACCTAAGGACGATGAGGATGAAGTTATTGATGATTTAGTTCTGGAAGAAAAACCAAAAGAAGAAAAACCAAAAGAAGAAAAACCAAAAGAAGATAAGCCAAATGATAAGCCAAATGATAAGCCAAAAGAGTCAAAAGAGCCTGAAGTCGAAAAAGATAAAGTACGGAAAAAAGAAGAGCTAGAAGATTTAAGTCTCGAAATTGATCTTCCTTCATTGGACTTGGATACTGAAGAAGTTGAAGAAGTTAAAGAAACTCCTGATCCTGAAAATGAAGACAACCATACTCGCGCCGATGATGAAGACTCAAAGAATGAGTTGGAAGAATTGCGCAAAGATCCTCATACTCATGTACGAGTCAAAAAGAACATTGACCGATTATTGGGCAAGATTCAAAACCTCAACAAGCAGCTAAGGGACAAAGACTCCGAGATTGAAAAGGTTAAGACAGCAGCCCCGAAAGAAGTTGCGAAGGATCCAGTATTAGAAGAAGAGAAGAATGAACTTATCATGCTGCGCCGTCGATACTCCATCGACAAGGACCAGACTCTCAAGGAATATGATGTTCGCGTGAAGTCTGCCGAAGAAACTTTGATGGAGGTAGTGAAGGCTAACCTGCGCGAAGATGATGCTAAGCAGATTGAGAAGATGGGATTTGAGGCTTTTGCTAAGCTTCCTCAATCTTTCAAGCAGTTCCTGGAGATCCTTGACGATAATGATCCAGCGCAAGGTGCCCTTGTTCGCTCTAAGTATTCCGAGATGGTATCCGCAAATGCTGAAAAAGGTAAGAAGCAAAAGGAGCTACTTCAAGATGCTGACAAGTGGTGGGCCGAACAAGAAGATTTGCTTAAAAAGCATCAGGAAGAAAACTCTCAGTACAGTGAGCAGATTGAGAAGATCAAAGATGATTTTTTCAATGCTACTGTTTCAAGCGATCCTTACTTCAAGGCAATTGAAGTTAAAGGATTGAAAGGTGAGGAATTGGCTCGCGCTCAAACTGACAACGCTAAGCGTGCAATTTATCAGCGTGATCTTAAAGGAATCTTAAACGCCAACACTGTAGACGACCAGAAGAAGGTAGTTTACCGCGCTGCCCTAGCTAGACCACTATCTGACCAAGTTAAGAGCTTACAGGCGCAATTAAAGTCTGCTCAGGACAAGCTAAAGAAGATAGACAATGCAAGGAATATGCGTCCACCGAAACATGATGTATCTGCTCCGCCTAAAGACGATGCTCCACAGGACTTTGTGAGTCAGCTTGAGCGTATGTACGGGGGACAATAATGGACCTTCGACAGATACTTGTCGATTATATTACTCAAGTAGGGACAACTGAATCTTCTAGGCAATTCATTGATCCGCGCAAGGGTAAGGCTGTAACGCGCATCACAGTTGACAACTGGAAGCATGGCCGAGCTGCCCCCCCAGTGTGGGCAATTCAGCAAGTGATAGATTTAAGTAATAAGAGAATTGATGATTTTGACGGCGTGCTGCCGTGGGAAGGTGAGAAGTTGAGGATATGCGTTCCTTGCGTGCGCGGCGTTAATGCCAAGCTTGTTAAGATTTTGAACTATCTTCAGTACCGCCATAAGGGTAAGGTCGCAATCGACTTTGAAGAAAACACCCTAGTTGATATTGCGCGTGATAGGTTAGCTCATAGATTCTTGACCTCTAAAGCTGAATGGTTGCTATTTATTGATGATGATATGGTGCCACCTATAGGGGATTATGCCCAGATGAGAAATTGGGGAATAACCGTTCCTTCACAATTTGGCAGCTTTGACATTATTCAACGGCTTGTCACACGGAAAAAAACGCTGGTTTCAGGTCTGTATTTTGATAGGTTCGGCAAGGGGATCGCTCATTACTACGAAGCGATCAACAATGAGCGCGAAGCATTATGGGCAAAAGGCGCACCTTATGATAAGGTAAAGCCTACTAAGGCTTGCGGAGCTGGATGCTTACTAATCAATCGTGTCGTTTTCGAGGCGATTAAAACCGAAGTAGAAGATCTGAAGATGTTGCCGGGTGGGATTTACAGGTACTTTGAAAGAATGCCTGGAGTTAGCGAAGACTTTTCATTTTGCGCCAGGGCAGAAGTTGCTGGTCATCCTGCTCAAGTTGATTTCGGATGCTTAGTTGGCCATGAAGGTACAAAAGTTTACTGGAATTCTTGAGAAATGCTTGACAATATAGTGAACAGACAAATATGGGTTAATCATCGGAGTAAAGCAATGTCAGTAAATCCGAGCTGACATCGGCGTATTCTGCCCAATCGGGCTAGGTCTTGAAGCCGGAAGACAACTGAAACACCCATGACGGGTATTTTAATTGAACTTCATCCAAAGGTTTTACAATGCCAGCTCCCGACACTTGCGTAAATGCTACTGATATTTCCAGCTTAGTACACGCGCAGATTCCTCAGTTTAGCGATAAAATCAATTATTACATCACGGTTAATTCGCCATTCGCGAATGCAATCGAAGGTGATACTTTTGACTCAAATCAAGGTGACGACATCTTGAATATTGTCACTAATCGTGTTGTTCCCGGTCACTCGTTGACATCTCCTGCCTTTATTAACCGAAGTGCTGCTTGTGGTTTGAAGCCTGAGCAAGACGAGATTGGACAGACTTCATTCACTACGAAGATTCAAATCCTGCGTGGTCGCGGTCCTGACGTTTGCGTGCATCAATCTGTTGCGGCGGTCAAGAACTCATATCTCAGTGCAGAACGCGCTCTCAGCCAAAACGTAAACAACCTGGTTAACGTGGACATTCGCAATCAGCTCCAAAATCTTTCTGGAGTAAAGTTTGTTGCGCTATCCACAGCACCATTTGAGGATCTGTTATCCGGTGGATTGAATAATATCAGTGCGGACTACCCTGCTACTGCGGGAACGGCGCTTTTACCTGATTCTCCTATGAGTCTTTCCGCTGTTGAGCGCCTTGTCCAGCACATGGATGATGAACTCAAGCTGGCTAAGTACGGTGCAGGAGCTAATGCTCACTATCGTGTCATCACTGGTCGGACGCAAAACACATATTTCCGTAATGAACTGAGCGGCACAACCGGATCCCCGATCCTACTTGCTACACTTCAAGGCGGTTTCAAAGTTGGTCTTGATACTCTATGGGGATATAGCTGGCAAGATGTCACTTATCGCGGATTCTCCCTTGGTATCGACGATGAGCCATTGCGCTTTAACGTCATGAACGGAGATGACCGCCCGGTATTCATCGAACCTATTATCAGTATTGCTAGTGATTCTGGGGTGAATGGAGTTCGTAATCCAGCCTGGTCTGATGCGCTGTATGAAGTTGGGTTTATTATGGCCCCTAACAGCTTCTACCGTGTTGTACCAAAGAGCTACACTGGCGAAGGTAGCTTTAAGTTCCTTCCGCAGATGGTTGCTGGCAAGTTGGATTGGTTTTACAGCCGAGACTGTAATAACCCTTATGGTGATTATGGTTATCACCTTTACGAAATCCAACGGGCATTCCGCGCCGAACAACCGCATGGTGTAATTCCGTTTACATACAAGCGTTGCGCTACAAGTCACGGGCTTACCCCTTGTGAAGTCCTGTAAGGTATAATTCATCAAGGGCATCGGGTTAAACCCTGGTGCCCTTCATTGAATTATGACGAAAGGACCATACCAGATTCTCTTTGAAATCGCTAGGTTGAGCGGAATAGGTAATGCTGCCATGACTGAGTATGCTCTATGGAAAGAGATACTCATTGATCTTGGTGGAACCTTTAAAGCATCTATGCTTAAAACAGACGTCATGAATGCTATCCTTATTATTAAAGGTGGAGTTAGGGCCGATAAAGAGATAACGATTCTACGGGAAATTGTGAAGGTTATTGGTGGTTCTTGGGGGCTACTTGATACTAAGCCGCGTTTACTTAAAAAAATCTATGATAATTGGACTTAGAAAGCAACAATGCCAATAATTGACATATCCAATCCTTACGTTTCTTCCCATTACGGTCCTGAAATTGACGCAGCAATTTCGCGTGTCATTGACGGCCTGGTGATGGAAAATGTAGGAAACGGTTTGGTGTTGCTCCGCCATCTTGAGCAATCCATCCGTGATTACCTCGATGGAGGTACACTTTTACCGTCCCAATATCAAGGCACATGGACTCCTGACACGCTGCCTAATCCAGTTGAGGCGCCGGGTAATTGGTACGTTTCAGATTCATCTGTGGGGATTTACCAAGAGGGCGCACGTATTGTTTCAGACGGGACTGTATGGAGAGCATTACCTGCGGCCCCGTATCAGCTTCCGGGTGCTGGAGAAGTGACGCAGATAATGCTTGAGCCAGGGGCTGTTGGCACAGCTGCCATAGAGGATCGCTCTGTCACAATGGATAAGATTGCGTTCGGTGCAGTTAATTCGGGCGAGCTTGCCGACTTTGCTGTTGGAACAGAACACCTACAGGATAACGTTGTAACCGAAGACAAGCTATCAAATTTGGTTACAGAAAAGTTACTGCGTTCCCGTGCTCATGGACTTCAGTTAGCCGACCTTGACATGATAGTCTCTAACAACCTTAGTTGGAGTCAATTCGCTTCCATAAAGGACGGCCAACTTGTCTTTGTCCATAATGATAATGGACAAACAATGCCCAAAGAAGATTGGAAAGTCTTCTTTATCTTTGACTCAAGCAAGATTTATTCAGCAAGCGGCAACCCTTACGCCAGTGGATATATTGATTTGTCGCCTACGCCGGCATCATCTACTGCGATATCTTTTAACGGCAACCGAGTAATCACTGGAGACCTTGGAGTTAAAGGAGATAATCTTGGAGGGGCTACGTTAAACGAATTTATTGAAAGAGTATTCTTCCCAGCTGTTAGTCCTAATGTAACTTTCAATTTCAGCCCGACTAATCCTAGCGAATTTGGTATTGATAGAACATTCACATTTGTATTAGGTGGCAATACAAATGATGGTGAAGTAGAAGGTGGAATTGTTTTTCTTAATGGCACTGGAACAACGCTTGGAACTATAAATCCAGTAGGCGTTAATACAGCTATCAACCAATCATTTGCCTATACTCATGATGGCTATCCAGATGATGAAGGTATTAGATCTGAAGTTGAATTAATACTTAACGGTGATACTTCTGTTATTTTCCCGGAGGCCACACTCACGTGGGTAAATCCTTACTTCTATGGTTCTATTCCTACTAATGATCTAGGTGCAAACCACTTGGATAATAACGGTGCAGATTCTATTGGTGGTACTGATTTCACTAAAGCATTATGGACTAAGAGTACTAGGACAATTTCTTACAGTCCTTCCAGCGAGAGGATGATCTTTGCTTATCCAGCTTCTTACGGTAATCTAACTGGCATTAAGGACGCGAACGGGTTCGACATTATGACTTTGTTCATTAAGCACCCAACTTACATCTACACTAATGCTGCAAACGAAGGTGTCCCATACAACTTCTACTATAGCGCATCAGAAACAACCCAAACCAACTTCAATATCACATTTGAAGTTTAATCATGAGTGGAATACCATTAGTAATAGGCTTTGACCCAGTAACTAATCAACCTCTTGATAACAGAAGTGTAGTTGACAATTTACCTGCGAGAAATGCCATCCCACCTGTGTCTCGATATGAAGGCATGAATGTATTCGTTGAGGATACTGGGGTAAACTATCAACTAATAGGCGGGATTCTTGATGCTAATTGGCGTGACGTAGAATCAGATCACTCCACTCAGCTATTAGCTAAAGCTCCCGCTGGCGGTATTCACTTTCGAGGCACCGATAACCGTATCTACCTGCCTGATTTGCCTGAATCTATTGATACTGGTGCCAGCGTAGCGTTTTACCTGCGCGAGCCGACTACTGCGCAGGGGGGCACGCAACTTGGAGGTGTATATTTTGCGTTCAGTGGTGATGGCAGCGCACCTTTGGTGTTGTTTACCCGCACTGCCGGAACGCAAAACGATTACCGGTTCGAAGTCA
>Ga0306898_1000199_pt1 | contig 24895 bp, 28 predicted proteins | sample AntRauMFilla1564_FD_190424 | JGI IMG/M metagenome (GOLD analysis project Ga0306898, IMG submission 190424) | Saline lake microbial communities from Rauer Islands, Antarctica - Metagenome Filla 1 #564 (v2) (version 2) | ecosystem: Environmental > Aquatic > Non-marine Saline and Alkaline > Saline ...
GGTGGCGCGTCGACACTCGGTCTTGACGACTCCGACCACCCTGGTTCTTGATCGGCAAGGTCACGTTCGCTCCCGCCTGATCGGTGCGGTCAAAGCCGCTGAGGTCCGTGCGGCTGTCGACGCCGCACGTGTCGTGCAGGTGCTCGCATGACAATCCCCACGCCCGACCCGATTTCGGCTGCCGACGCTCAGAAGCAGGGCGCCGCTACCTTTTCGGCCGCGAAGGGCATCGACCCGCGCGGCCCGCGCTTCGGTGCCTCCATCACCTCAGGGCTGCTGCTGGTCGTCGTGCTGCTGGGGCTGCAAGAGCCGGCGACAGATGAACTGTTGGCGCGCGTCGCACAGCCAGCGGCTGTGCTGCTCACCGCACTTGTTGCACTGTTTGCGTGGGGAGCATTCGCGGGCATCCAAAAACACCCCTATGGCGCGCTCTATCGCCGCCTCGTTGCTCCGCGCCTGTCGCCCCCAACAGAACGAGAAGATGCGGCACCGCCGACGTTCGCCCAACTGGTGGGGCTGATGGTGACGGCTGCCGGGCTGGTTCTGCACCTTGCCGGCGTTCCGGCCGCTCTCGTGATTGCCGCCAGTGCGGCCTTTATCGCAGCTTTTCTCAATGCTGCCTTCGCCTACTGCCTGGGATGCCAGCTGTACGTTGTGCTCGTTCGGGCAGGGTTTGTGCGGCGATCAGCAGTGCGCGCTTAGGCTTGAGTCTCGCGACATCGGTCGTGACATCGATCGCTACATCGAAGGAGAGCGCTCATGGCCGTCACCAGCGAAGCAACCACCCTGTGGTTCGGATCACTCATTGAGGGTTCAGGCACAACCTCGCTTGATTCATCAGACGCGGCAGAATTTCCGGTCACCTGGGCAGCGCGCTCTGAAGGCGTTAGCGGTCAGACCAACCCGGAAGAATTGCTCGGTGCGGCGCACTCGGCGTGCTACTCAATGGCCCTGTCGAATGCGCTGAGCGCCGCCGGGCATGCGCCCGAAAGCCTGCAGGTCACTGCCGCTGTCACGTTCGTGGCCGGCGAGGGCATTACGGGGAGTCATCTGCTGGTGAGCGCCAAAGTGCCGGGGCTGAGTAGTGAAGAGTTTGCAACCTTCGCCGACGAGGCGAAAACGGGATGCCCGGTCTCGAAGGCTCTCAGTGGCATCACGATCACGCTCGAAGCCTCACTCGCCTAGTGGTGGAGTTCACCCCACAGCGAGTGTTGATTGCTGGCGCTTCGGGCCTGATCGGCACAGAACTGCAGCGGCAGTTGCGCGCAGATGGCCACACAGTGCTGACGCTGGTGCGCCGGGCGCCGCGGTCAGAATTCGAATTCTCATGGGCACCCGACGCAGGCGTTGTCGACTTTCAAGTCTTTGATAACGTCGACGCGGTCGTGAATCTTTCGGGCGCATCCATTGCCCGCATTCCTTGGACTCGCGGTTATCAGAAAGAGATTCTCGAGTCTCGAGTGAACGCCACTCGAGCGCTCGCCGAGGGCATGTCGAAATCGAGCACTCCCCCGTCAGTGTTTCTCAGCGGGTCAGCCGTGGGGTTCTACGGCGATCGACCCGCCGAGCGTTTGACTGAAGAGTCACGCCGCGGCGAGGGTTTTCTCACCGACGTAGTTTCGGCCTGGGAAGAAGCTGCGTTGTTGGCGCCCGAACATACGCGCACCGTGCTGCTGCGCACCGGGCTGGTCATCGGTGCCGGTGGAGCGATGACTCCGCTTCGGCTGGTCACCGCTCTGGGGGCTGCGGCGCGCATTGGTACCGGCGGACAACACTGGCCATGGATCAGCCTCTATGACGAAGCCGCCGCCATCAGACATTTACTGACGTCTCGTCTGAGAGGCGCAGTGAACTTAGCCGGACCAACGCCGGCAACGAGTGATCGCATCACCCGAGCACTCGCCGATGCCATGCGTCGCTGGCACCTGTTCGCTATTCCAGAGTCGGTTATCACCACGATGATGGGTGAGGCGGGGCGTGAGCTATTGCTGGCCAGCCAAAAACAAGTACCGGCCAAACTACTCGCTGACGGCTTCACCTTTCGGCACGAGACCGTCGAGCAGGCCATCGAAGAACTCGTCAGGCCGACGCCGGCGAAGTAGGGCCGGCGGCTGGAGGGCCTTCAGCTGGGGGGCCTTCAACCGGAGCGTCATCGGCCGGTGCGCCAGAATGCGCCAACCGAATAGCTGCACGCATCGCCCACCGTGCGCGGCTGCGGTCACGACTCGCGTCGTATGCCAACCCGAGTCGAAACCAGTGCGCCCACGATTGTGGGTTCTCGCGCACCCCGAGCGCGTATCGCTCGAAAATCTCATCTGCCGCGGCCCGCTCTACTCGGCCACTGACGCGTGACGGTAGCGAGTCGTCAGGAAGCCCGCCCTCAGCTTCAAGCCGACGCGCCAGTGATTGCGCTCGAAAGCCAAACCTCAGCTCAACAGCTAGCGCCCACAACCCCAGAACCGGAAAAACGATGAGCGCCCACCCCATGGCTTGCACGACGACCAGTGAGTCGACGATCAGTCGCAGTGCATAACCAAACACAACAACGAGATACAGCCCGAGTAGGGCTGCCATGCCAAAGACTGCGCCTCGGGCACGGCTCACAATGACGTCTCATCAGCCGTGGGCGGGGCGCCGTCGGTCGGTAGCCCCATGAGCGCGTCGAGGCCCACGACGAGACCCGTGGTGCCGACCGCCGCCCGCAATCCGAGCAGAATGCCGGCCTCGTACGAGCTGGGCGACAAAGTTTCGTGGGTGAGGGTGAGTACCTCACCGGTGCCGCCGAAGTGAACATCTTGGCGGGCAATGGCGCCCTGTAACCGCAGTGAGTGGATGGGCACGCTTGCCACCTGCTGGCCGCGTGCGCGCTGATCAGTGTGCGGTGCCGCCACTGGTCCGAGCTCTGCGCGCGCGCGACCGATGAGCTCTGCCGTGCGCACGGCGGTGCCCGAGGGCGAGTCGACCTTCGCGGCGTGGTGGGTTTCGACGATTTCGATGGATTCGTAGTAGCGCGCGGCGATGGTCGCAAAGTGCGTTGCAAGAACACTGCCGAGCGAAAAGTTGGGAATCACGGTGACCCCGGCATCAGGATGCGCCTGCACGAGGGTGCGCAGCGAACGCAGGCGGTCTTCGTTCCAGCCGCTCGTGCCCACGAGTATTTTGAGGCCCGCACGCACCGCGTGGTCAACAATCGTGGGTGAAATGGCGGGGGCGGTGACATCGAACACCACATCGGCGCCGAGCATGTCACCGAGGTCGGAGCGTGAGTCGAGACGGGCCACCAGCGCCAGGTCGGACTGCTTCTCAATGAGCGTGCAGGCGAGTGACCCCATCCTGCCGCTTGCGCCCACGACGGCGACCCGAATGACCATGTGTTCAGTGTAGGCCGGGCAGTGCAGCCCATATGCTGGCCTCATGGTCTCGTGGCGCGCTGTCTTGCCCAGCGACGATGCCGCCCGTGCGCTTCTTCATCAGTACGTCGAGGCGCGTGCGGCCGGCTTTCCGGCAGGGGCCAGCGCTTACCGCCGCAGCACACCGGTCGATTCTGACTTCACTCCCCCCGCCGGCGTGTTTGTGCTGGTCGAGGGTGAGAATCTTGCGGGCGAACCCGCTGATGTCGGGTGCGGAGGCGTGCGGCGTATTGCCGATGGCCCTCTTGGAGCGCGCTACGAGGTGAAACACCTGTGGATTCAGCCCCACGCTCGACGATTGGGTTTGGGTCGCAGTCTGATGGAAGAGCTCATTCGACGCTCTCGAGAGTTGGAGGCCACAGAAGTGGTGCTCGACACGAACACAAGCTTGCGCGAGGCGGGCGAACTGTACGAATCACTGGGTTTCGTGCCCACTGACCCGTACAACGACAACCCGAATGCGACAACCTGGCTGTCCCGCAAACTCTAGCGTTCCAGGTGCCGTCAGGCTTGCCGGCCAGCGCGCCGGTTAGGCGAGGCTGAGAAACAACTTCTCGAGGTCAGCGACCTCTATCGGGTCACCCGCCGCGTCGCTGTCACGCAGACACTCTTTGAGTGCAGAGGCGATGATCGCGAACCCCGCGCGATCGATGGCACTGGATGCCGCACTCAGCTGGGTGACAATGTCACGACAGTCACGGCCGTCGTCGATCATGGTGAGCACAGCGCCGATTTGGCCCTGCGCACGACGCAGTCTGTTGGCAATCTTTTTGACCTCAGCGGCGGGAATGGTGGTCATCGCTCGTCTCCGGTTTCGTAGTCGAGCCCGCGTTGAATCCACGCCATCGTTCCGCCGGCGACAGAGACCGCGTCGATGCCGTTGGCCAGCAAAATGTCGGCGGCGCGCAGGCTGCGCGCACCCGAGCGGCAAATCACGTAGAGGGTTTCGCCAAGCCGAAGCGCGTCGACCTCGTCAGGCACTGTGCCCAGCGGAACGAGGCGCACGCCGGGCACGTGGGCTTCGATGTATTCATCAACTTCGCGCACGTCAATGACGGTTGCGCCTCGTTCGCGCTCAATAACAAGCTGGTCAACGGTAATTTCTTCAGCCATGAGGCTCTCCTTCAGGGTGATTACGGCGTGAGCGCGGGGATATGGGCGGCGTCGGTGCCAGCGTGCCAGGTGGTGTATCCGCCGTCGAGGTTGGCCACGGTGACACCGTACTGCCGCAGCAGGGCTGCGGCAGTGTGGCCGCGCTGCCCCACTTTGCAGGTCACGATGACCCGCTGGCCGCGAAGACTCTCGGCGTGGTCGCGCAGCGTGTCAAGGGTGATGAGCTCGCTGCCGGGAATGGCCCCCGCCGCATTCTCGTCAGCAGTGCGCACGTCGATGAGGCGCCAGCCTTCGGTAAGACGTGTCTCGACTTCGTGCCATTGCACGCTGAGTTCACCTTCTAACAGGTTGTCGTCGACGTATCCCAACATGTTGATGGGGTCTTTTGCTGAGGCAAACTGCGGTGCGTAGGCAAGCTCCAGATCGGCGAGCGCTCGAGCGGGCATGCCTCCGGCCATGGCGGTGGCGATCACATCGATGCGCTTATCGGCACCCGCGCCAACGGCTTGGGCGCCGAGAATGGCGTCAGTGTGGGCATCGACAATCAGTTTCAGTGACAGTTGCTCTGCCCCCGGGTAGTACCCGGCATGATGGGTGGGATGCGTGTGAATGACCCGCACTGCCCGGCCCTCGCTGAGAAGCTCACGCTCAGTGCGCCCCACCACGCCTGCGGTGAGCCCGAAGACTCCGATGACGGCAGCGCCAAACGCGGGCACGGCGGCGTGGGGGCGCCCCGCGATGACATCGGCGGCGAGTCTGCCGTGACGGTTGGCGAGCCCGGCAAGCCACACAGGAGTCGGGTCACCGTCGAAACGCTGCTTGACGACGGCGTCGCCCACCGCATAGATGGCCGGGTCAGAGGTGTGCTGTTGAGCGTCGACCACGATGTGGCCGCTTGCGTCTAGTTCGAGGCCGGCATCTCTGGCCAGGGAGCTCTCGGGGCGCACGCCGACCGACAAGACGACGAGATCAGCCGGCAGGGTCGCAGCGCCATCGTTCAGCACGACGTGGTCGGGTTCGATGCCGCTGAGGCTCGTATTCAGGTGCAGCTCGATACCGTGTGCGCGCAATCGCTGTGCAACGCCGTGCGCCATCTCGATGTCAAAGGGTCGCAGCACCTGGGGCAGCATTTCGACGATGGCAACTTCGAGCCCCAGGTGGCGCAGGTTTTCGGCCAGCTCCAGGCCGATGAACCCAGCCCCCGCGATGACCACGCGGCGAGCCGACCGTGTGGCCTCAATGATGCGATCCATGTCGGTGACATCGCGCAGGACGTATCCGCGTTCGACTCCGGGAATGGGGATGCGAATGGGCGAGGCTCCAGGGCTCAAAACGAGCGCATCATAGGCAAGCGTGTGTTCGTCTCCGGTGTCAACCGACCGAACGGTTACGGTTCGAGCGACGCGGTCGATACTGATGGCTTCCGTGCGCACGCGCACGTCTAAAGCGAAGCGAGCCCCCAGCGACTGCGGTGTTTGCAGAAGCAACTCTGAACGCTCGGCGATCACGCCACCGACGTGGTACGGCAGGCCGCAGTTGGCGAACGAGACGTGCTCACCCCGCTCGAGCACAATGATGTTCGCGTGTTCGTCGAGCCGACGCAATCGAGTGGCGGCTGACATGCCGCCGGCGACGCCGCCGACGATGACATAGGTGCGAGGTGAGTCCATGCTTTGACCCTATACCCCCAGGGGTATTTTTGGCAAGGGTCAGAACCCTCGCAGGTGGGTCGCTCCCAGCAGTCTCACCAACCTGACCCAGAAGGGTGTGACAAAGTTTAGACATGCCCCGCCCCGCCATCGTCACCCGTGCCCGAGGCCGCATCCTGTTCATGTTCTCGGGCGATCCCGACGGCGTACCCGAGTGGGTGCGTTCACTTGAAGACGGTGACGACGAGGGGTGGTTTGGCCCGGGTTCGGCAGTGTGGGAGGTTCACGCCGGCATACCCACCGTGGTGGCCGGAATTCGCGCCCTACTGATGCAGACCCTGCACCCTGGAGCAATGGCGGGCGTGCACGATCATTCGCGCTACCGCGAAGACCCGCTGGGCCGACTATCGGGCACCGTGCGATGGGTACTGACCACCAGCTTTGCCGATCGACACAGCGCGACAGAAGGATGCGCCTGGGTCTCGCGCCTGCACGAAAAAGTACGCGGTGAGTACGCCACCGACACCGGAGAGATGCGCTCCTACGGAGCGGGAGACCCCGACCTGATCAGCTGGGTGCACTGTGTCTTTGCCGATGCCTTCATTGGCAGCCACGAAACCTGGGGCGGACCAGTGCCGGGCGGGTCAGACCAGTACGTGCGCGAATGGGCGAAGGCAGGAGAGTTGATGGGAATGGAGAATCCGCCGCAGACCCGTGCCGAGCTCGACGCGGCCATCGCTTCATACCTGCCCGTCTTGCGCCGTGATAAGCGGGTCGACGATGCCGTGCGCTGGATTCGAAACCCCCCGCTCGGAGCCGGGGTCGGGCCCGCATACCGCGTTCTCTTCGCCGGAGCAGTAGCCTCGCTACCCGACCAGTACCGTGAACTGTTGGGCTTGCGGCGCCCCCGCTGGCCCGCCATCGCCGCGACCGGCGTGGCGCTGCGCGCCATGCAAGTGCTGCTCGGCTCAGAGTCTTCCACCCTGCGGTACACCAAGCTGCGGCTCACGCGCCTCGCAGCGGCAGCTCTGTAGGCAGCCACTCTCTAATACGGCTGCTCGACCGGCATTCCCGTGCGCAGTTCGACTGCAAGGTGCCCGAGGTCGTTGTGGGTTACCAGCACGGGCGGCTTCGCTGTGCGAACCCGAATAACCGTAAGGCCACAGTTGGCCTGATTCACGCCCATCCATCGCCACGCCGGGGCGCCGAACACCTCACGCACAAACCAGGCGATGACAAAGTTGTGGGTGATGAGCAGGTCGTGGCGGTCATCCCGTGAAGGCGACAGCCATTCAGCCGTGGCATCTGCCATCTGAGCCTCGCCGGCAGCGATCTCTTCCGGCGTGACACCGCCAAAGAATGTCTCGAAGTCGGGGGGCATGTTGGCCGATGGGCCGGCAGGAATACAGTCCATCAGCAGAGCGGACTGCAGGGGTTCAAGACCCGGCATGCGCTCAGTCATGACCCGTGCCGTGTCAACGGCACGCTGCAGAGGAGACGTGTGGACGCTCGAAAACGGTACGCCGCTCAGTCGATCAGCAATGGCCGCGGCTTGCCGCTGACCGCGGCCGCTGAGTGGACCGTCGGGTAGGCCGTGTTCGGCATCTTGCTGCTCACCATGACGAACTAGATAGACGTATCGCGACATGCCCCGCACCTCTTCTCAACGCGCACGAGCCTAGGCCATGGCGCGACGTCATCAGCCCGTGGAACCACAACCCGGGGGAATCACAAACCAGCAGCGTCAGAACCCAGGGGCCGAAACCGGGGTAGGCAAATAGACCGGTCGGTCTACCCCCTGGTACAGTGCGGGCAATGCCGGCCAAGCCCGTGTCGGCACCAGGACAGCGCCCCAACGGAGGTTCACGTGTCAGCTCTCCCGCATGCGATCCAACAACGCCAGCCCGGTGCCCAGCAACGCATTCTCAAAGCCGCCGCCGAGCTCTTTGCGACCGAGGGAATTCGCGTCGTCGGCGTTGATCGTCTCATTAGCCGCGCATCGGTCACCAAAGCCACCCTCTACAAGCACTTTGGCTCAAAAGACCGCGTGGTGTGCGAATACCTTTCCGCAGTCGCACAAGAGCACTACGCGGCCCTGGAACGCATCATGGCCGAGGCTGCGACGCCTCGCGCCGCACTGGCCGCGCTCGCAGAATCACTGCTAGCTACGACAGCACCCGACGGCACGGGCCGTGAGAATGCGGCCTCGAGGCCCAACGAACTGGGGCTCCGGGGCTCGCTGTTGGTCAATGCCGCAGTCGAATTCACTGACCCGGAGCATCCGGTGCGCATCATTATCGCCAGTCACTATTCAGCGCTGACGCAACAGTTTCACGGCCTTGTGCGACAACTCGGCCACGCGCGGCCCGCAGACGCCATCGATGACCTCATGATCACGTACATCGGAGCTCTGACCTGGGGCAGCATCGCGGGCCTGGGCGCTGCCGCGCAAGCGTGCCGGCGCGGCTTTGACCGGGTGTGCGACGAAGCCTTGCTACCCGCCGCTCGCGCGGTCGAGCTCAGTGAGTAGGTGCCTACCCACCGGAGTGCGTGGCGCTGCCATCAGAGCATCGAGTTGCTTCGGAGCAGTTACCGAAACCACAGGCGCAACCACCCGGGGCCTACTCAAAAGCCAGGCGAGTGCCGCGGTGGCAACCTGCGTGTTCATCTCGGCGGCCACCCTGTCAAGCGCAGCCAGCACTTTCAATCCTCGGCGGTTGACGTACTGCGACGCCTCAGCCGCAGGCTTCTCGCGTGGAAGGTCAGCACGCCCCCGATAGGCTCCCGCCAAAAACCCCCCAGCGAGGGCGTAGCGCGGAAACACTGCGAGGCCAAGCTGAGTTGCGACGCGAGCCAAATCACCCTCGTACTCATGGCGATGCACCAGGTTGTAGTGTTTTTGCAGGGCAACCATGTGTGCCACATCGAGTTGACCCGCCGCTATCCGCGCCTCAAGAAGCCGCTCACCCGTGTGGTCACTACCGCCGAAATATCGCACATGACCCGCGCGAATGAGCTCATCGACCGCCAGCAGGGTTTCATCGAACGATACCGACCGGTCATCGACGTGCAAGAACAGCAGATCGATGTGATCGACTCTCAATCGCCGCATGGACGCCTCCACAGCGGCGCGGATAGCGGGGGCCCCGAGCCCCGGATTGTCGGCGCTCTTGCCCACCTTGGTCGAAATGGTGAGGGCGTCACGATTGCCGCGCGAACGCATCCACTGACCGATCATGATCTCGCTACGCCCACCCGCATACGAGTCAGCCGTGTCGATAATCGAGCCCTCAAGCTCAACGAATCGGTCAAGAATGGCCGTGGTGGTGGGCCCATCAGCCGTCCAGCCAAACGCGGTACCGCTGAGAGCGATGGGGAACACCCGCAGGTCGCTCAAGCCGACGCGACGAGAGATGGTCGCAGGGGACGTCACAGAGGAACTGCCCGAAAGACTGACGGGTGGATGAACACCCACAACGCGGTCTGTGCGGGCCTCGGAACTGTTCACAAAACTGCTGCCTCTTCTCGGAGCCAACCAACACGGTCAGCCTCTGCATGCCCGACAGTACTGCCCCAGCCCCCCGCCCCGCGGGTTCGCCGCGCGATCGTTACCGCGATGTGTCACGGGCGTAGTCGAGGCGCGTGAGCCTGAGACAAAAACAACGCGGCCGCGCCCCGAAGGGCGCGACCGCGTCGAGTTAATTCAGAGGTGTTACGCGGAGACTCTTGACTCCACGTCAGACGACACCTTGGCGGCGCGTACGGCAATGATGCCGAAGCCAACCTTGTTGAGCACGTCGGCGACAACGTAGATGATCGCCGCGATGCCGATGGCGACGGCAGGGTCTCCGCCGCTGAGCTCGATGAACTCCTGGATGGAGGTACCGATCGGGTAGATGGCCCAGCCTGCGATGACGAACCACTTCATGGCCGTCACGGCCTTCTGAATGTGCAACTCGGCACCGGGCAGCTTCACCTGGAAGACAACGTAGGCGATGTAGAGCCATGCGACGGTCGACACGATGAAGAAGAACCAGTTGTTGACAGAGCCGGGCTCGCCGATCTCGCCGAGGTAACCGGTGGCGATCATGATGATGTCAGCAATGATGAGCTTGGTCAGCATGCCCTTCTTGAGCGGCCCAGCCATTGCCACGACGAGCGCGAACGAGACGAGCAGCAGAGGCGTGGTGATCAGCCAGTCGATGTAGCGCAGCGACGTGGTTGCATCAACTTCAGCAACCCCAATCTCACCGCCCGGGAAGTTTACGACTGTTGTCATGACGTAGTACATGATCGATGCTACGAACGTGATGACTGCCGCGTAGGTTGCGATGGCGCGCAACTCAGGCTTTAGGTCATTGCGCTCCATGATGAACCACAGAGTGCCGGCTGCCATGCCGACGAAGCCGAGCATGAAAAAAGCTTGGACGATTTGGAAGTCCACAATTCTCCTTCGAATCGCGCCGTCGCAGCTAATTTTTTGCTACAACAACGAGGGGTGAGTGATGTGATGCAGGGTCTTCGCCGGCAGGCTGGATCGAGATCCGGCTTTAGGCGAATTGCTCTCTACAATACGGCGTTTTGGCGGGATCTGGTGCACATTGAGCCAAAATTGGGTGCGTCTTTCCTGGAGATCTGCACAAAAAACTCGAATACGGCGGCACCGTGGAGTTCTGAAACCGACTGATGCCCGCCCTCCAAAGGGAGGCCGGGCATCTGGTCGATCATGACGGTGTGGCAGACCGCCGCGTAAAGCGCCTAGCCGTCTTCGCCTTCGGCCATCGAGCTGCCGCCATCGGCAGCAGAGTCACCGCCCTCACCTTCGGCGAGAACGGGAGACAGCGACAGCTTTCCGCGATCGTCAGTCTTCGTGATTTCGACGAGAACCTTCTGGCCCACCGACAGCACGTCTTCGACGTTGTCAACGCGTTTTCCGCCGGCGAGCTTGCGCACCTCGCTGATGTGCAACAGCCCGTCTTTACCCGGCATCAGCGAGACAAACGCACCGAAGGCAGCGATCTTGACGACCGTTCCCAGGTACTGCTCGCCCACCTCAGGGTTGATCGGGTTGGCGATCGCGTTGACGCGCAGTCGCGCAGCCTCAGCAGATGCGCCATCGACGGCACCGATGTACACAGTGCCGTCTTCTTCGATCGAGATCTGCGCGCCGGTCTCGTCTTGAATGGAGTTGATCGTCTTGCCCTTCGGGCCAATCAGCTCACCGATCTTGTCGGCCGGAATCTGCACGCTGATCACGCGAGGCGCCGTCGGCGCCATCTCGTCAGGAGCGTCGATCGCCTGGTTCATGACGCCCAGAATCGCCATGCGGGCGTCTTTGGCCTGGCCAAGAGCCTGCTGCAACACCGACGAAGGAATGCCATCAAGCTTGGTGTCGAGCTGAATCGCCGTGACGAACTCGCTCGTGCCCGCAACCTTGAAGTCCATGTCTCCGAGGGCATCTTCGGCACCGAGAATGTCGGTGAGTGCCGCGTAGCGGGTCTCACCATCCACCACGTCGCTGATCAGGCCCATAGCAATGCCCGCCACCGGAGCCTTCAACGGCACACCAGCGTTGAGCATCGAAAGTGTTGACGCGCAGACTGAGCCCATCGAGGTGGAGCCGTTTGAGCTGAGTGCCTCGCTGACCTGACGAATTGCGTACGGAAACTCTTCGCGGCTCGGCAGCACCGGCACGAGCGCACGCTCGGCCAAGAAGCCGTGCCCGATCTCGCGACGCTTGGGGCTGCCCACGCGGCCGGTTTCACCGGTCGAGTAGGGCGGAAAGTTGTAGTGGTGCATGTACCGCTTGCTCTTGACCGGAGCGAGCGAGTCAATCTGCTGCTCCATCTTGAGCATGTTGAGTGTGGTGACGCCCAAGATCTGCGTTTCGCCGCGCTGGAAGATCGCCGAACCGTGCACGCGCGGAATGACCTGCACTTCGGCGTCAAGCGCGCGAATGTCAGCAAGACCACGGCCGTCGATGCGCACGCCCTCTGTGAGCACGCGAGTGCGCATGATCTTCTTCGACACCGACTTGTAGGCAGCACCGAAGTCTTTCAACGAATCGTCGGGCAGTTGCCCCGCGGCGACGCGACCCTCGATAGCAACCTTGACTCGAGCCTTGAGGGCGTCGTCAGCGGTCTGGCGTTCAACCTTGTCAGCAATCTTGTACACCGATGCCAGCTCGTCGTGAGCGACCTCGGTGACAGCGTTGTACAGCTCAGCGCTGTACGACAAAAAGACCGGGTAGTTCTGAATCTCTTTAGCCGACTGTGCGGCGAGCTCGGCCTGAGCCTTTGCCAGCTGCATGATGAACGGCTTCGAGGCTTCGAGGCCCTGGGCCACAATCTCTTCGTTGGGCTTGACGGCGCCACCCTGAATGAGGTTCCAGGCGCCTTCGGTCGCTTCAGCTTCAACCATGGTGATGGCGACGTCTTCGCTGCCGTCAGCGTTGGTGACAACCCGGCCGGCGACGATGATGTCGAACACGGCCTCAGCGAGCTGGCTGTGCTTAGGGAATGCGACCCACTGGCCACCACCGGCGTTGTCGGGCATGAGAGCCAGACGCACCGAAGCAATGGGGCCGCTGAAGGGCAGGCCCGAGATTTGTGTTGACGCGCTCGCAGCATTGATCGCAAGAGCGTCATAGAACTCGTCAGGAGCAATGCTCAGCACGGTGATAACGATCTGCACCTCGTTGCGTAACCCCTCAACGAAGGTGGGGCGCAGCGGACGGTCGATCAGACGGCAGACGAGAATCGCCTCGGTTGAGGGGCGCCCTTCGCGACGAAAGAACGAGCCAGGAATCTTGCCGGCGGCGTATGACCGCTCTTCGACGTCAACCGTCAGCGGGAAGAAGTCGAAGCCCTCGCGGGGGTGCTTGCCAGCGCTTGTCGCGCTGAGCAACATGGTTTCTTCGTCGAGGTAGGCAGCAACGGCACCCTGTGCCTGCTGCGCCAGACGGCCAGTTTCGAATCGGATGGTGCGAGTTCCGTACTTGCCGTTATCCAGCACAGTTTCGGCGAACTTGATTTCAGGACCTTCCACGAGGTCACTCTCCTTTGCGTCTGTGCGCACACCCTCCGTATGAGAGCGCGCGCGATCGCGCGGAGCAGGAGCGGGCAGGAAGGGACAGCGACAATGTTCCGCGTCTGTTTCTGGCCAACAGTAGAGATGCACCGAATCGCTGCCCTAGAGGGCGATTCGGGAGACCACCACCGGTGACCAGCTTCGAGCCGGCCTGCTCCATGCGGTATTCACTTGAATGGCACGCGAAAACGCGCCTCAGGCAGACTATCAGCCCGGCGTGTCGCGACCTAGTGGTCGGCGGGTACGCGGCGCGTCGTCGAGATCGACTAGCGGTAGCCCCACTCGGTACGCGAACGCTTCCAGCGCAACGGGGTCAAGTTCAGGGCCCAAGGGAACCGCTAGCCTGCCGTCGTGAAGCACCCAGTGCACGGGTCGATTGCGAGCGTCAAGCCACCGGCCCAGTGAAAGACCCTCGCGCCGAGGCAGCACGCGTGCTCCCAGAGGATCACGCACGACCAGCGCTCGACCGTCTGAGCGCAACGAAATACGCCACCGAACAGAGATGTGCCACACACTCAGTGCGAGTGCACCGAAAGAGACGAGCACGAGCACACTCACAATGGCCTGAGGAACGCCGGGCGCCACGGTCTCTGAGCGCAGCAGCCACGATGTGGCCACGACGGCCGTGGCGGCGTAAACCAGGCGCCGACCCCAGGGGCCGACCCGGCCGCGGACAACCGCTTCGGGCCAGATCCGATCGCGTGCGCTGTCGTGCCCGTTACCGTTACCGTTACCGAGACTGTCACCGCTCATTCGTAGCCTCCAGGTGTGCTGTCAACAGGGTTGAACTGGGTGGGCACAGCGTGATCGCTCGCGCGAGAGCCGCTGGATCAGAGGCGATCAGCGCGTAGGGAGTCCACTCGCGGCCTGTGCCGAGATTTTCTATGAAAGCGACCGAGCTGGGCGGGCTGGGCACCGCCACGTCAATGTGGCGTAGGCACGGCAGCACGCGTTGGGTGGCATCGTCATAGCGCCAGGCCGCCTCGATCACACCCGCCACCTGTCTACTCGCCGGATTCTCGACGCCATACTGGGCTTCGCAGCTGTTAATGACGAGGGCAGACCGCTCGAAATCGTCGCCCACCACACCGAAGTAATTTATCGTGAACCCGTCGTCGGTGGGCGTCAGTTCACGTCGAGGGTCATACGTGTCGATGCACTCAGCTACCAACTCAGCCCACTGCTCGACAGTGACCATTCCCTGAAACTGGGGCACCGTCAGCCCGAGCGCGACAAGTTGATCGCCCGACTGCTCGACGAAGGCTGCAAACCGTTGCCGCTCAGGAACCTCTCGAGCCGCTGCACGCTCGGCTGAGACAGCGTCAAGTGTGATCGGCGGCCCGGCGGGCGCGGCGCATCCGGTCAGCAGCCAGGTTGCCAGGGCCACTGCCGCCGCCGCAGTGGAAATCAAACGCCCACGGCGGTTGCGAGCAAGACGGTCACCAGCGCTGCGGCTGCCAGCGCTGCGGTTACGCGCGCTACGCATCATGGCGAACCCTGCCCATCGACAATGTCTGTGCGTCCGTCGCCGGAGGGCCCGAATTCGAGCGATCGAATCTCAGGTGGCCCCAGTTGCGCCAGGGTTTGCCCCGGGTCAGAGCAACTGGCACGAATCTGCTGCTCTATGGACGAGTCAACTCGCCGCAGGGCGACACCCCGCCACACGCTCTGAGCGGCCGTCGCAGAATCGGGGGCAGAGGTCGGATACAGCACCGAGTCGATGGCGGCATTGAGATCGGGCACCACCAGCTCTGCCCCCCAGCGTCGCACGCAATTGGGTAGGGCGACCGTGATCTGGTGCCGCGCCCACGAGTGTTCGACTTCACCGACAGAGGCGTACGACCCCGACCACGGGATGAATCGCAACGAGCAGTCCGACAGCGCCACTTCAAAAGCCCAGTCCGGCTCGGTTGGCGGTCGCGGAATGCGCTCAGAAATGCCGCCGCCACTGAGGACACCCGCGGGTCGCTCAAGAATCGCGTCAGTGCAGGTGGCCACGGCGGCGGGCCATTCAGCGGGGTCTACCCAGCGCTCAAACTGCGGAGAAACAAACGCCGCGTCTGGCCACTCGGCGGTAATGTATTGCCTCATACCCGCCGCCAAGCGCAACCAGTCTGCAGTCGCGTCGATTGATCGCTCTTCGCGCACCGCGTCGAGACTTGGGCTTGTCTCCTGTGCCGCTGGCGCAGTGCATCCGCCCAGCGTGGCAACGACGGCGATCGCAGAAATGACTGACAGTACTCTCGGCACGAAGCCGCGTGCGCCCGTCATGGCGAGTTCTCCACGCTTCGCTCAAAGGGTTCACCCACGGCTGACAGGCTACCGAGCAGGGTCGACGGATGCGGGCACACGGCCTGCAGTCGGCTCAGTTCGGGCGCGTCACTGCGTGCGGTCGCGTAGGGATCCCAACCAGGGGTCGAACCGCCCGAAACGATTGTGAATTCATCGCCGGGTAACGGCGCCACTGTCACACCCTCACGACGCAGGCACGCGGGCAGAGTGTCGCGAGCGTACGACGAGACCCAGGCGATTTCGATCGGACCAGGGTCGCTGACTGCCAAACTCGGCGGGGGTAAACGGCCATGGCAGACGTAAATCGAGCGTTCGAACGCCTGCAACTGATCGGCGTTCTGCGGTGGCGGTTGAGCAACCACCCCCTCGTTGGGGTCAATGCGCACGGTGAGACCCGAAGCAGCCGATGCGCAGTCTTCGAACGCGGCACCCCAGACAGCGGGGTCAAGCCACGCCTCAATGGTGGTCTGGGGCAACTGGATGCCCGGCCACCGCCCCACCAAATAGTCGGCGTATGAGGCGAGCAGAATGTCAACTCGTGCCTCGGCGCGGCTTGCGCGTTCGTCGACGACTGCATTGAATGCGGAGTCTGTCTGTGCTGCCGGGGCGCACCCCACCAGCATGCCCGCAAGGGCTATTGATCCGATGGTGGCGGGCGCGCGAAACCACCAGCGGGTCATGATGCAGCCTCGAGAACCAGCTCGGCGGCGGGGCAATCAGCTTGCGCGCGTGCACGATCACTGCCCCGATCTCCGGCCAGGGCGTACGGATCGTAGGCGTCATCTGTTCGCCAACTCGAGCGGAAGTTGCTCGATTCAGGTAAGGGATATACGTCATGACCCGCAGCGAGCAGACAGGGAATCACCGTTTCGCGCGTGTATTTCAGCGCCCACGGCGCCTCAATGTCGCGAATTTCGTCAGCGAACCAGGCGCGCACCGGGTAAAGCGACTGGCAGCGGTACGAGGCGACGTCGATCTCGAACAGTTCGCGCGCCCCAGAAACGCGCACTCCGCTGTAGTCGAGGCGCTCGCCGCCATCAGCCGAGACGGCTCCTGGAAACCCGGCATCGCCCAGACACTGCGCCATGACCGACCCCCACGCGGTCGCGGCAACCCAGCGTTTTACGGGCTCATCGGGCAACGCCACGGGGCCCCACTGGTTGCGCAAAAAGCCGGCGGAGCGTTCGAGGGTGCGCTCGTGTGCCTGTGTCGCGGCCGCGTCACTGTCGATCAGGGTGCGGGCCAGATCTGGAGCGAGCGGCCCAGGGGCTGCCAGCGCGGACTGCATCACCGTCAACCCGGCGGCCAGCGCCAGTGTGGCGGTGAAGGCCAGTGTGGCGGTGAGGGCCAGCGCAAGCGAAAGCACGGCCCTAGGGGCACGCGCAGCGTCGCGGTCTCGCATCACCCCAGCGTGACACGTGGGGCGACACAACGGCTGAGCGCACGCCCACAAGTGCCGGCCCTAACGACGAAGGCCGCCACCCGAATTTTCGGGGGCGGCCTTCGAAGAAGAAGTTCGCGGTGTCTCTCGACGACGCGCTATCTCGCAGCTCGTGTGAGCGGCGGGTGTTAGCGGCGCAATCCCAGACGACCGATCAGCGAGCGGTAACGCCCGATGTCGATGTCTGAAAGGTAGCCCAGCAGGCGGCGGCGCTGGCCGACGAGCAGAAGCAGGCCACGACGTGAGTGGTGGTCGTGCTTGTGCTCTTTCAGGTGCTCCGTGAGGTCGAGGATGCGCTGCGTGAGCATCGCTACCTGAACCTCGGGGGACCCAGTGTCACCGGGATGGGTTGCGTATTCGTCGATGATCGCCTTCTTGGCAGCTGATTCCAGTGGCATAGAGGGACCCCTTTCTTTGCTCGTTGCGCGGCGCCCTCAGCAGAATGCTGGAACTCTCTTGATCCGCGGCCGTTAGACGGCAACCTTCACATGGTACCAGGGGTGTTCACGGTCACCAGCCGCCAGCTATCAGGCAACCTCAGCCGTCTGACGCACCCGCGTCAGCACCACGACGAGGTCGGCGACCTGCGCGTTCGTGAACAGGGCCTGTGGGCCCGTCGGCGCGAGACCGGTGAAGGGATCTTCGAAGAGCAAGCCCGGGTCGACGATGCCCCGCATGGTGAGCTGGGTGACCAGCAGGTCGAGGAACGCCAGCTGGTTGGCGTTGAAGGTTTGGCCGGCAATGAAGTCGGCGAGGGCATCCTGCGCGGCGGTGCGATCGAGGCCAAGCAGTGTGCGCACGAATAGGCCGAGCCCCGCGCCCTCGGTCATGACGAGTTGCAACTCACCAGTGGTGAACTCTCCGCTGTCTCGCATGATCGCTTCGAGGGCCTCAAGGTCGAGAGCTGTCAGCTGCTTGCCGTGGCGCACTTTGAACAGCACTGCGTCGTCGAGGTGCGCGCGCAAAAAGACGAGGGCTTTGGAGCGAAAGCGGTTGCGATCTACACCGGGTGAGCCGACGACGAGGGTCACGTCGGTCACCGGGCCGAGGGTGTCTTCGAAGTCGGTGTAGATGAGGGGTCGCTCGCGAGCGTCGATCAGGCGCACCAGGTCGCGCAGGCGCACGCGCATCTGCTCGAGCAGGGCCACAGTCACATCAACCCACCATTCGGCCGACGCGACCCGATCGATGAATTCGAGCTGAGACGCGATCACCGGAATCGCCTTCTGGTGCGTCAGCGCATCGGCGATGCCGCGCACCGCGTTGCCGACGGCGTTCAGAGCCAACGCATCGCCCTGCAGCACGGCCAGCTGCGCGCGCAGGGCAAGTAGATCGAACCGCTTCGCTGCCTCGTCGGTGTCACCCGCATCGGTTGACGACGGCAACGCGCCAAGCTCGGCAGCCAACGCGTAGTCGTTATCGTCACCGTTGCGGCCGAGCGACAGCCAGGCTTCACCGGCCGAGAACCGCTCGACTGCTCGGCGATGTGGCCGCACAAGCACGTTGTCGAGCGTCATTCCGGCCACTCAGCCCTGCAGCCGGGCAGCAAGCAGTTCACGCAGGGCAACAAGCTCGAGGTCGGTATTCTCGCCCGAATCAATTGCCCGCATGAGCTCGACCCGCGAGGTTACAAGCCGCTCGGTGAGCGACGCGGTGCGTGTCGAGCGGTCGGGCGGCAACTGCTGGTTGAAGTATTCGATGTTCTGGCAGACATCGAAGATCACGAAGTCGCGCTTGTCATCACCCGGGCCGTAAAGGTCTGGCCGAAGCCGGGTGCCGCGCCCGACCATCTGCCAGAACTTGGTTTTCGAGTGCACCTCTTTGAAGAAGACCAGGTTGACCACGTCGGGCACGTCGATGCCGGTGTCGAGCATGTCAACCGAGACAGCAATTTGCGGAAACTTTGCCGAGGTTGAGAAGTCATCGATGAGGCTCTGGGCGTAGTTCACCTGGTGGGTGATGAGGCGCGCGAGATGCCCGGCATAGTGCGGGTAGTTGGCGTCGAAGCGTTCGATGATGAACCGTGCGTGGCGTTGGCTTTTCGCAAACACGATGGTCTTGCCGAGCAGGTCTCCCCCATTGACGCGACGACCCTCAGTCATCAACACTTGCAACACCTTGTCGACCGTGTCGGCATTGAACAGCCACTGGTTGACGGCCGCGGCGTCGACCTCGTCGGGCACGTCGCCGTCGACCCACTCGAGAAGATCCCACTGTTCTTTCTCGTCGTCGGTCAGGTCGTCATAACGAATACCCTGCCGCACAAACGACGTCGCCACCGCCTTGCCAACCGGGGGCACTAGGTAGCCGTCGGCGATGGCGTCATCGAGGTCATACGAGTCGGTCGGCACGCCGTCTTCGAGCCCAAACAGACTGTAGGTGTTGTGGTCGACCTGGTCTTTGGGGGTGGCCGTGAGGCCCACGATGTGAGCGTCAAAGTACTCGAAGATGGCCCCATACTTCGCGTACACCGAGCGGTGCGCCTCGTCGATGACGATCAGGTCGAAGTAGTTGGGGCCGAAGCGGCGAACGCCTCCATCCACTTCGTTGATGAGGCCCATCATGGTGGGGTAGGTCGAGATCATGACGCGGCCATCGACGCCTTTCTCGGTGACGAGGTTGACGGGGCTTGCGTCGGGTAGGTGCGTCTTGAAGGCGGAGGTCGCCTGGTTGACGAGGGCGACCCGGTCGGCGAGAAACAGTACGCGTTTGACCCAGCCGGCCCGCATGAGCAGGTCGGCGAGCGCGATCACGGTTCGCGTCTTGCCTGACCCGGTAGCCATGACCAGCAGGGCCCGCCGCTGCTGCTGCTCGAACACCTCACCCACGCGGCGAATGGCGCGCTGCTGGTACGACCGCTCAACGATCGCCTCATTGATCGGGATGCCCGCGAGGGGCACCCGCGACGTGCGCCGCTGCACGGCCAACGCCAGCTCGTCGCGCGTGGCGAACCCGCGAACGGCGCGTGGCGGGTACAGGGTGTCGTCCCACAACCAGTGCTCGTACCCGTTGGTGTAGTAAATCAGCGGGCGCTGACCGTATTGCCGCTCAAGCGCGTTGGCATAAAGCTTGGCTTGCTGCTGCCCCGCGTGCGGATCTTTTCGAGTGCGCTTGGCCTCGACCACCGCGAGCGGCAGGCCGTCGGCGCCCCACAGCACGTAGTCGACGAAACCGACCCCGCCGGGCGAATTGTTGGGCATGCCTGAGACTTCGAACTCGCGGTCGCGCGGCTGGTCAAGTGGCCAGCCTGCCTCGCCGAGCAGCAGGTCGATGAACTCGTCACGCGTCTCGGCTTCGTTGTAGTCGTGGGTGTCGACGAGGGTCGCGGCGGCCTGCTTGGCGGCGGCGATCTCGATGCGGGCGGCTTCGATTTCTGCGGTCAGCGCGGCATTGTCGGCTTGGGCAGCGTCGAGCGCAGCATCCTGCGCCGCAATCTGCTCACTGAGGGCTTGCAGTTCGGCCCGCGTCTTCGCCGCCGCACCGGGCTGCGGTCGCGGGATGCGCGTCGCATCGAAGACGCGACCGGCCGCGGGGCGGCTCTCGGGCGTCGCGGCGTACTGGGTGGCAAGCCAAAACATGACGTGAAACAGCTCGCGCACGACCGGCACGCTGTGCGCCTCGCCGTAGGGGGTGGCGCGGTGCACGGCCTCATTGCCGCGCTTGCGAATGATCTGCATTTTGGCCCGCACTACCGGCGGCACGAGGTGCGCAAAAGTGGGCTCGTGTAGCCGCGCGCTGAGGTCGCGCTGGTAGGGCTCGCGAAGTGCGGTGTCGTACTCGTACATCCACTCAACCGCGAGTTCGAGGGCCCGCCGGGCGTAGAAGCCTGAGGTGCGGGGGTCACCGATCGCGTAGCCCTCAGCACGGCGCGCTTCGGCCAGGATCGACGCAAAACGATCCTTCAGAAAGTCGAAGTTGCTCACCCGGCCGTGCCCTTCGTATGTCTGAGGCAACTCTATGGGCGAGAGCTGACATCGGGTCGACTACCGGGCCCGAACGGCGGTCGTGGCGGAGCGAATGTCAGAGGTGCCTGCTGAACTGGAATACTGCCCCGAACCTGGGGCGGCCGTGAACCGTCGCCGACGGATCACGTGTCACCCTCCGCTGAGCCGGAGCACCCCCGAGGGAGAACACCCATGAGCGACACCCCCACCACCCCTGAGCAACCGAACGAGGCTGCGACACCACCACCACCAGCACCAGCACCAGCACCAGCAGCGCCCGCCGCACCGCCGGTTGCACCTGCAAAACCGAAGTCACCTCTCGCCCTGTGGGCAATGATTGCCGGCATTGTCGCGATCGTCAGCGCGATTGTTCCGGGTCTGAGCTTCGTCGCCTGGATTCCCGCGATCGCCGCGATCGTACTCGGCGTCATCGCGCTCATTAAAAAAACACCGCGGCGGGGCCAGGCTTTGAGCGGCCTCATTCTCGGGCCGATTGCGTGGATCGTGGCGATCGTCGTCAGTATCGGGGCCATTGCTGGCCTTGGCGCAGGCGTGACCGATGCCGTTGTCGAAGACTCCGTCGCGACCGAGGAACAGCAACCAGAGCGTGCACCGGAACCTGAGCCAGAGGCAGAGCCCGAACCGGAGGTCGTTGCCCCCGCAGCCGACACTGTCTATTCGGGCTCCGGTGACACGATTCTGCAGATTGAGCTACCCGCTGGCCCCGATGCAATCGGTATCGCGACGATGTCGCACAGCGGCAGTCGCAACTTCGTGGTGTGGTCACTTGACGAGAATCTTGAGCAGAGTGACTTGCTCGTGAACACGATCGGCGGTTATTCGGGCACCGTACCTTTCAGCCTTGATAGTGGTGAGCGCGTGAGCGCTTTCGAGATCAACGCTGACGGTGCGTGGACGATCACGTTGCGTGATGTGTTGACCGTTCGTGAAGCTCCGCAGGGTGAGACGTCAACGGGCCAAGGAGACGACGTGCTGGTCTACCGCGGTGATGCAACCATCGCCGATGTCACGCACAGTGGCGAACGAAACTTCGTCATCTGGTCGTACGGTGACGGCAGCGACCTCATCATCAACGACATTGGGCCGTATTCCGGCTCGGTGCGCTGGCAGGCCGGAGGGGCACTCATTGAGGTGTCGGCAGATGGTGCCTGGAGCATCGGGTTGCAGTAGTTCGGTGTCGGGTGCGAGCGGGCGTCTTTCAGCCCGCTCGCACCCGCGTCACTCCTCCGGCAGCGCCGAGTCGATGTCGGTCAGGGCGAAGTCGTTGCCGACATAGAGCAACGGCTCGCCGGCGAGCTTTGCCGTGGCATACGCCATGCAGTCGCCGTAGTTGAGCTTTGCAGGGTGCCGGCCGCGACCAAACCTCTCCCAGGCGAGTACCGCCGCAGCGGCGTGATTCGCGTCAAAGTCGATTGTGCGGGTGCCCACTCGCTCAAGAACACGACCGATAACGGCATCAGGTTCTGAGACCCCTCGGCCGCCCAGCACAAGACCAGCCTCAACCCGATTGGCGGCAGATATTCCGCTGTGTGTCGCGGCAAGGAGAGCATCTTTCAGTCGACTCGACCCGGGCTCGTCGGTCATGATCGCGATCAAGGCCGACGTGTCGACGATCACGACCCGAAGATCTCGCCATGGCCCATGATGGCGTCTTCTTCTTCTGGGGTGAGCGGCGGAAGGTTGCGCATGATCGGCCAGATGTTCTCCTCGAGCCAGGCTGTCGTCTCTGCAACGCGCTGCTGCACGTCGACTTCGCGACGTGCGTCGAGTTCGGCAAGCTTCTCGCGCGCCAAGTCGCGCACAGCCCCCGTCTTAGATGTTCCCAGGCGACGCGCAACCTCAGTGACGAGCGCCACCGCCTCATCATCTTTTATGTTCAAGCCCATGCTCATTATTCTACCCTCTCTAGCGAAAAGGTAGAAAGTAGCGGGGTTCGGTTTCCTCGTGGCGTTGTCTCCACAGCCGTACGTGCTCGCGCAAGCCGCGGCAGCATTTAGAACGAAGAACCCGGAAGGCCTCTGGGAGAGCATGTCTCCGGGGTTGCTGCTTTCTTTCGGTACTTCGAGGGCGACCGCAGGGCATCGAGTTGCGCACAATGGCCCTGCCGACCGGTCAGTCGAAGTAGTCTTCGTCGACCTCAACCACGTCATACGTCTTCTTGACCTGCACGCCCTGGCTGGCTCCCCCGCGCTCGATGGTAGGAAGTAGCCTGGTTTTGTTTCCTAGCGCGCTTGACCCCACAGCGTCGACTCGTTCCAGTCGACCGGCGCACCCGTGTGGCTGCGTGGAACGAAGCGGACCTCGGGAAAGGTCCGCATCAGGGCAGGCAGTCCAGTCCGCCTCATTTTTTGGCTTTCGAGCAGAAATTGGATGAGGGTGAGATGCTCGAAGGTTCGAGTGAAAGACGCTGCTTGATCTAACTCTGGAAACCTGCCGGCCGGAGGAAGCTTCGGGGCCAACGCGAATACCCGGTTGAAGAAGCGCCCGTGATGCGCGCATACGTTACGCACGATGTTGAGCGACTTGAGCCACGATTCCAACTGCGGGGCTCGCAGATTGAAAGCGGCCGCCACATCGTCTTGAACGGACCGCGGCGAGAATCCATAGAGCTTGGTCAAGCCGCCCCAGTCGAGAACCTCCACTGCTGCCCAGACCGGCATCTCGCCGCCGTATCTTGTGCGGTGATGCTCAACGAAATCTTCGTGGGAGTCAGCGACTTCTCGGTTATAGCGATTCTTCCATTGCTCGTACGCTCCGCTGTGGGCTCGGGAATTCAGCAAGGACGGATTCAGGTGGATGCGCTCGTCGAGGGTCGTTCCCGGAAAGAAATCATCCGTTCGCGAGCCATTGACGATGCGGCGGAAGGGGTACCAGTAGCCACTCAACCGGTAGTAGTTGACCTGCTTCAGCTGAAATACTGCCTTGTCGCGATCGCCGGCATCCATGCCGCGAGCCTGCAGGAGTCGGACCTGTTGGTCGTATGTCTGAAACAGCTTGATCGCTGTCATCAGGTCTCCCCAAAAGTGAAGACCGGCCCTGGACCTACAAGTAGGCGGAACCGGTCTTGATGAGACCACGATATCAGGCGTCTCAGACATCCGCCGTGAGTTGTCCACCAACGAACTTGCAGAGCGCTCAGTCGAAGTAATCTTCGTCGACCTCGACCACGTCATACGTCTTCTTGACCTGCACGCCCACACGGTACTGAATCATCAGTTCGGCCAGGCGCGGGCCGTCGATCAGCACTATGCGCTGCGGAATACTCGCCGCATACTCACGCGCACCCTGGCTGAAGCGACTCGTGGTGACGAACACGCCCTGGCTGGCCGCGCTGCACGGCGCCGCCGTATCCCATCGGGTTAAACCGATCGACGACCACCTCCTGACGCGAATCAGGACGCTGGCTGTGCAGTCGCCGAATCAGCGCGGCCATGTCACCGGCGATAGCCCTTTTGGCAGGTAGAGCGGATGGCTCGGGTACCCCCGCTTTGTCGTGCGCAAGCAGGTGAGCTGGTCGAACCCATGAATCGAAAGAACCTCTCGCACGCGTGCTTGCTTTGCGTGCACCCCCCATGCGGCCACAAGCCTTTCGCCACTCGCGGCGGCCTCTTCTAGGTAGCGATCATTCTCAAGACCAACAGGATCAGCTGCCGTCCACAAGTCGGCAGGCTTCGTTGCCCGAAACGCATAAAGATTCACGACGTTCAGCCCACCTAGGCCCCACTGCCGCGCGAACCCGATGCATCGCCGGAGCGTTGGATCATCGAAGTGTTCATCTGCGAGAGACGGGTTCAGCATCACGAAGGTTGCGCGCGGTCCGTCGCCCCACACTCTGGAGAGTCGGTAGCGATACGCCCGATCTTGCGAGAACTCGGCGCGCCTATCGACGGCGTGCACGGGAAATCGTCTTATCGTGTGCCGTGACTGCCCTTTGGC
>Ga0306898_1000200_pt1 | contig 24789 bp, 27 predicted proteins | sample AntRauMFilla1564_FD_190424 | JGI IMG/M metagenome (GOLD analysis project Ga0306898, IMG submission 190424) | Saline lake microbial communities from Rauer Islands, Antarctica - Metagenome Filla 1 #564 (v2) (version 2) | ecosystem: Environmental > Aquatic > Non-marine Saline and Alkaline > Saline ...
ATTTTATTTTATTCTTATATTTTATATCCCATAATTTACATAGTTGTCTTATTATAGTAATAAAACCTTTATATTTCAGACCATTTTCTATATATTTAAGTTTTGTATCAAAATAAAAATCCTTTAGTTCATATAAAATACTGCTTATTTTATTGTTAAATATATTCTGTTTAAATATAGTATCATTTATAAAAAAATAATTATTTTCATGATTACATAGAGATTGTATTATATACAATACATATTCATAAGGAACGATTTCTTTAAAATTCTGGCTCATTATTAGTATATATTATATTTATATTAAAAATGTTGCTTAGATAAATGAAAGTATTTTATTTATTATTTATATAGATATCTTTATATGAAATATGTTATATAAATAATAAATCAGTATAATTTACATATTTCATTTGAGAATAATAATAGTTCAAAATAGTCTTCATGTATTGAATTGAATATTTGGATATATTTGGATAATATTTTGTATATTTTAAACTTGTCATTTTCTAATATTATAGTTGAGATCTTAATATAGTTAAATAGGTTCTCATATATATCCATGACAGAATAACCCATATTGATAAATTGTTTCAATATATTATATCCTCCTGAACTCTCTCTTTTGAATATATACCCCATATATTCATCTAATTTATAGAAACTTATATTTGAACATATATTTTCAACTGTTTTTACAGTAATAACCTCCTCATTCAATAGCCTTAATTTATATATATAATTTAATAGATTACGAACAGATGAATATGATATTTTAATAATTAAATCCTTAGCATCGTCTTGTATTTTCAAATTCTCTCGTAATATTACATTATTTAGTATATCATTCAATCCATCGTTTTTAATGTGCGATAATTTAATAATATTAACACAAGACTGGATATTATCAAGAACTTTTTGGATATTACTACAAGAACCAATAAAATTTATCTTATCTGGATATTTATCTATACAGTGGCGTATTATCTGCTGAATTTGTTCATTAATAATATCAATATCATCGAATACTACCGTTTTTTTATACTTTGTTGTGGTTGATAATTTACAGAAATTTTTAAGCATTTGTCTAACAGTATGAAATCCCATATCTTTTAAATTGCTAATGTATATGACATTGTCTCCATTTATTTTATTATTGTAATATTTATTAAGGATAGCCGTTATAATACTACTCTTTCCAGTGCCAGGATCCCCAAAAAACATTAGGTTAATATTATCTAATTCAATATAATGTTCCAGTATAATTTTTATGTCATTGTCTATATAAAAATTATCTATATTTTTTGGTGTATATTTAGTTATAAAATGCTGGTTCATTATAACACTATTTTTGTTTTATCTTTATTTTAATAAATAATATAAAGTTATTTAATTATGAACTAATATAATACTTATATTTAATAATGAAAGATTATTATGAGATATTGGGAGTTAATGAAGATGCTAATATGGAAGATATAAAAAAGGCATATAGAAAATTATCTCTCAAACATCACCCTGATAAAGGTGGTGATAATAATACATTTGCTGAAATAAATAATGCGTTCGATACACTACATAATGATGATAAGAGAAAGGAATATGATATGAAGCGAAAATATGGAGAGAATGGTTCAGGTATGTTCGGGGGTGGGGGAATGAGTGGACAAGTTCCAGAAGATATATTTAGAATGTTTTTTGGTGGTAATGGTGGTAATGGTAATAATGGTGGTAGCCAAGGACATCCATTTATGAATATGGCAAATATGGGCAATAATCCAAATATTAGAATATTTCATAACGGTGTTCAAATAAATCCCAATTCAATGAATAAACCAGTTCCAATAGTGACACACGTAGATATAACACTTGAACAAGCATATAATGGTATTAAATATCCTCTGGAGATAGAGAGATGGGTTAAAGAAGATGAGATGACAAAACGAATTGAAAAAGAAACAGTATATATAAATATAAATAAGGGCATAGATAACAATGAAACCATAATAATTAAAGAAAAAGGCAATGTTATAAATGATGATATTAAAGGGGATGTAAAGGTATTTATTAAAATAAATAATAATACAAGTTTTATAAGGCGTGGATTAGATTTAATATATCAAAAAAATATATCATTAAAAGAAGCATTGTGTGGGTTTTCGTTCAATCTAATGTATTTTAATAATAAGAGTTTTACTATAACAAATAACAACACAATTATAAAACAAAATAATATTAAGATAGTCCAAGGGCTTGGTATGGAGAGAAACGGGACAAAAGGTAATGTTATTATAGAATTCTCGATTAGTTTTCCTGAAAATCTAACATTAGAACAGAGAGAAAAACTCAAGTTAATCTTATAATCTTATAATTTTATCATATTATACAGATATATTTACATGTTTTCATGTTTTTGTGTGTATTATCTTATATGTAATGTGTTATATATATATATATATTATGTCATGACTGTATATCATTATAAAAATAATATTTAATCTTCATAAATTTGTCTCCATAATTTTATAACGTTGTCTTTGAAATAAGTGATATCGTTCTTATTATAATATTTCTTAATTATATTCTTCCTATATAAAAAAATGTGTGATTGTTTCGGTATATTATTTATTAAAAAATGATAATATTCTTTCCCTTTTTTATTACTTATATCATCATTGAACTTAATTTTTGACATTATAATCTCTTGTGGTTTATATATTTTTAATATAGAATAAATTCCATTTATATGGGGACATAATGAATTATTAAATCCTTTTATTCCTATTTTTTTACACCACTCATTGCTTTTTTTTATATTGTCATTGTTGTAAATTTTACCTTCAGGAAATAATAATAATATTGATTTTTTATTATAATTATCACTATTATTATCATTGCATATATATTTAATTTTATCTCTCAATAATTCTAGTTTATGACTATATTTCTCTCTATTTTTATCATATATTTCCTCAGCAATAATAGCATTCTTTTCTATTATTTTACCTATGAAAGGTAAAGTAGTAAAACATTTCTTAGTAACACATATTAGTTTATGTTCTGGGAAGTTAGATTTAAAAAAATGTATATAATGTATAAAATCTAATAATGATACATGATTTGATATAAATAATATACGTTCTTTATTCCTTATCTTTTCTATAACATGTGTAAGTGTATCATTTATTTTTTGGTTCCATCTAAAATGCCAATTATTATATAAGTAAGTATCATTACATACATTTATCATATTTTCATAATTAAAGTTTTTTAATATGTAAGTACATTTTATAAACTCGCGTATTAAGAATATTATCAACACTATTATTAATTTCATTTACTATACTGTTAAGTATTTGTGTATTGTATAATTATAATATAAAAATAAATATTATAATTAACAAATAAAGCTATTATTACATGGATGAGACACAATTATTGACATATTATGGATATAATGTAAGTATTATAAAATTAAAAGGAATAACAATCTAAGCAATTCGTCGTGTTGGGATATCACAACTCACTAAATAAATAGAGTTCTCAGTAAGGATAATATATTCAGTCTCCACTTTATAGATTTTGACTACTGGACTTGTATATTCATCCTGGTTTTTTACTAGTAGTTTCTCTCCTGCTTCACGGACACCAATCATTACTTCTTTATCACACGAAGAAGTCCAATAATCTAACATAATCGGTTTATCCTCCACAATAGCTATCTTTGTTGCATGTTGAAGGGTGGTATTTGAAGGTAATCTATAATTAGTGGAACTCTCTTGTGTTTCGGATGACATCTTTATATATTTTATATCGTATATCTTTAAATTAATATATTTATTATAATATATTTATAATAATTAATAGTATAAATATACTCTACATACCTGGATATTTGAAAATAAATTTATCCTATTAAAAATAAAATAAATATATATATAGATATGATTGATGATGAAACTAATATTATTAAAAAAGAGAATTTATTGGATAATTTATGTGACAATGATAAGATATATCACTATAATTATCTGAATATAATACAAAATTTTTTAATTTTTGGTACTAAAACTTTACTTATAAAAAATGATGAATATTTTAAATATATAATTATAAAGGGTATCGAAGTAATAGGGCATGTATATATATTTTTATTAATGTACTCTAAAAATACAAGTCTAACTAATTATCATAGTCAAAAAGCATATTTTTATTTTTTGGAGTTTATGGGACAAATACATAATGAAAGTAATACTTTCTTAAATCTTAATATAAAAGACGCAAAATTATTTGTATATCGTAAAACAATATTCTTAATTGATGATATAATTAGGGATAATCATCGATTGAATGATAAAGATAGAAAAACACTATATACCTTAAATAGAAAAATTTTATGCTCTGAAAATTATATAAAAATTATCATCATGAAATATTTTCATTATTTACATATTTGTGAAAATACAAATACTATAAATAACTGTTATGAAATAATTTTAAACATAATAAATTATAATGAGGATAAATTTGAAGAACAAGATATAAATTCACCATTTAATAATATCATAGTAGAAGTAATAAATATATGTCACATGAATAATATAAGTATTAGTGAATGTCATAAAATAATTATTAGATTAATAAAAAAAATAGAAAAACTTTCAACTAATAATAGCATATATAATTATAATAGTAATAGCAATAATATGAATATGAATATTTCACCCTATGGTGAGTTATATAAAATAATTAAATTAAATTTATCTCAAGACTATATTGGTGATAAAATAAAAAACTTATCATATATTAAATTTGTGAATTATATATGTAATTAAATAAATCCTAGGGTTTTAGTGAGAAAATACTCCCAAATTTGTCAATTATTCAAACAATACTGTAATTTTTTTTACCTTCTTAATAACTTTTTTCTTAGGCTCTTTACTGAGTAAACCCTCATTTATTTCACAAAATTCATTTTCTAATATTTTTACAATAAACAAGTATATTTCATTTAAAATACCCTCATCGCAATTCCCTACGATTAGAATACTCCCTGTCCTAAATATCATAAATGAAATCTCTTTACATTTATTATCTTTATTGATTTTATCATTATTATTTTTTTTATTACATGCTACCATACAATTACATATGCCATCTTGGATTTCTTTACACTTATTAAAGTAAAACTTAGTTTGAATACCTGGATAAGAACAAGGGTCATACATAGTAATTAATTTATATTTATGTTTTAACATGTTAAACAATTTCTCTCTATTAATAAAATAACCACAATTAAAGTTTGAATTTATTAACACGTTATCTATTGTATCTTTCATATATGTGATAGGTGATTTAATAATATTTTCTAAGACAATACATAGATTTGATAAAATTTTATATAATAATATTTCTGATCTAATACCAGGGATCTCAAGTTTCCCTGTATTAAATACCTTTACATGCATCTCTTTAAACTCGCCTTCATAAAACACCCGTAAAATTAATGCGAAACAATTAAAGAACGCGCCCTTCTCTTTTATACGGTAACTTGTGATATCCTTTTTAGAAATACCTACACTTATCTTTTGAATATGTTTATAATGAACCCCTGAATTATTATGTTGGTGTGGCTTGCACGAATTTACATGTGATAATAGATTTGTTTTCAGATTACTCGTAGCCTTTATTTTGTCCTCTATTTTTTCTGTTTCTTCTATAGAATGTGTTGTAACCTTCATTTGTTTCTTTACAATGCCTTCTTTAGCATCAAAATAATTCAAAATAGGTAAGTCCCAAAATACATTATTAATATCAATTGCTGTATTCAAATATGCGATTTTTGTTTTTGTCGAGATATATATACTACTACATTTTGGTGTTTGTGTATCTTCAAATTCTACATTAGACCTATTATTTAGACAATCATCCCTTTCTTCCTCAATGTTATTAGAGCCGTTAATAGCATTGATTTCATATTGTTCAATATTATTAGAATTATCATTTTTAAGAAAACTCTCCCAATCTTCGTCGATAGAATTCATTTAGTATTTATTAGATATGCGCCTTTTTCTTTAAGTTATTCTCAAATCAATTATTTTATTATCTTCTTGTATAATATAAAGAATGTCTGTAAATTATGAAGCAACGAATATATCAAGTTATGAAATAAGAAATATTAAAATTGCAACTGAAAAAAATAGTGATTTTTGTGATAAAACTAATGAATATTCTTTAAAATCAAATAAATTTGATCCATTCTCAAATTCACCAAATTTATTTTTAACAAAATTAGAGTTCCGCATAAAGAATTATTCATTAGAACAAGAATTATTAAGTGATACTTTCACACTAGATAGTAAATAGTTTAATAATACATATTTGTCTATATTTAGGTTATGTATAATATATTGTGTTTCATTCAAGAAATTAATTTTATTATTTATATAATAACAAAATTTTTTTATACATTCTTGGATCCCTATATTATATCTACACGCAATTTTATTGAATTCTCTATAAAAAACATCAATAGATATTATATTTTTATTCTCAATTCGTCCATATAATGCGTCAAATACACTATTATCTATTAATCTTATCTTAGATAATGAAATAAAATTAGCCTGTATATAATTTATCATACTTCTTATATCAGATTTAAAATAATCCATAATGGATAATATATGTTTCTTTGATAGTTTTAATTTTTCCTTATTCGATATATCTATTATAAAATGTTGTATCTCTTCACTTGGCAATTGATTGAAACGAAAATGTATAAAGTTTTCCTGTAAAGATTTATCTATTTTACTTATATAATTACATATTAAGCAATATCTAACATTTTTATAATTGTTCAATAGGTGTTTTAGTGCGATTTGTGCTGTTTTTGTCATATAATCAACTTCATCAAGTATGACGTATTTAAGACCATTCCCAAATAATGTATTGGTATTTACAAATATCTGAATTTGGTTCCTTATAATATCAATACCTCTTTCATCTGAAGCATTCAGGTGCATGACTAATTCTTTACCTTTGTAATTATATCTCTTATTATATTCACGTATTAAATTTATTATAGTCGTTGTTTTTCCAGTGCCAGGAGGTCCATAAAATAATAAATTCGGGAAATCTTTATTATTAATAATATTCTTCAAAATATTCCTATTATAGGGTTCTAATACTATGTGTTTTAATTCAGTGGGGCGATATTTTTCAGTCCATGGTATTTCTGATATTATTGATTCTGTATCTTCCATAGTTTTCATTTAATATTCATTATTATCCTTTATTTAATATATTGTATTATAAAAGTAAATAAAAATTGATTAATTAATAATAATATATGTGTGACTATATCCAGGAAAAGGGACTTCGTTCTCCTTCTAGACATATTCCAAATAAACCAATACTGACATATAATAAAGATATTATGATTATAGATAATAAACATTCTGAAACTGGCTTTCTCAAGATAATTATGGGTCCAATGTTTTCAGGTAAGACATCGAGTATTATTGAACTGAATAGAAAATATAGTTTTACTGATATGACTATATTGGTAATCAATTATGCTGAGGATAAAAGATACTCTTCAAATATGTTGTCAACTCATGATAAAATTATGATACCATGTTTAAACATTCTTAAAATGGAAGAAATATTCCAGGACATTACTATAGAAAATATAGATACTAATATAAATGATTATGATGTTATTTTAATTAACGAGGGTCAATTTATGCCTGATCTAAAAAAATATGTTATTAAATTAGTTGAAGAACTCAATAAAATAGTATATGTTTTCGGTTTAGATGGAGATTTTAAAAGAAATGGATTTAAACAAATGATGGAACTTATTCCATATGCTGATGAGATTGAAAAAAAATATTCCATTTGTAAAGAGTGTAAAGATGGAACACGTGCTTTATTCAGTCATAGGATATCAGATGAAAAAAATATTAAGGTTATTGGGAGCGACAATTATATTCCACTATGCAGAAAATGTTATATTAATAAAACAAGTTAATAATATGTAGCATGGAAACAATAAAACTAAAAATATACTATTAACAATATTACAAGAAAATAACCATATTCAAATTATTTAAAATTTTATATTTTATAAAGACGTTTAGCTAAAATTTATTTTGATTCTAGCATTGTTTTCCAATGTTTTTCTAATGGTTTAACCATCCAGTGATGAACTATATGTTTTCTATTACTACTAGGAGTAATATAGAAATATACGTCTCTATTATCCTCATATTTATATACCTTCCTTCCGTGTGCTGAACCTTAACTAATATAATGTCCTACAAGTTTATACGTATCAGTTCCTCCCATTATAATATAGTAATATATTTTTATTACTTATCTAATATATTATTATCATTAATAATATATAAAAAAACAATTTAAATTAAAGATACAAATAAACAATATATTATGTTTAAAAATATTACAAAAAATACATGGATTAGTGATGATATTATAAAAGAAATAAAGAGTAAAAGGGGGAGAAAGAGTAAGAAAGAGTTGGAAATTCTTGCAAAATATCAGACCCAATTAGATGAGCTTGGAATTGTCCCTGAAGAAAAAAAACTAAAAAAACGAGGTAGAAAACCAAAAGGAGGAAAAATAGTAAAAGAGATAAATAAAATCACTGATACCATTGATTTTCAACCAAACATAATATTGCACTTAAAATGTAAAGCAAATGATGATAATAATACATCAATAACAAATATGGATTATAACCCAAATATAGAGCATATTGACGCATTTAATGAAGTGAATGATGATTTGACACAATCAGCAACATTCTATAATATAGAAATAACTCAAGAAAATATTGAAAATAATAATGAGAATAACAAAAACTCGTGCAATAAATACAGTAATTTAAATACTGATTATAACCCAAATATAATATATGAAGGTAATAATAATAATAGTAATAGTAAGAATAGTATTAATAATAATAACATCTGTAATCATAATGATAATGACGAAGAAACAATAACAACACCCCCACATATAAGCATGAAATCAATATGGATTAAATTAAAAGAGTTGCAGAGGAACCTACATAACAATGTAGTAGATACTAATTCAAACTGTTTTTGGTGTACTTGTAAATATGATAATCCAACTGTGTATATACCCAAGTATATAGTAAATAATAAATATGAAGTATATGGTTGTTTTTGTATGCCTGAATGTGCTGCTGGTTATTTATTCAGCGAACACCTTGATACATCTACGAAATGGGAACGATACGCACTATTAAATAATATGTATAAGAAAATATATAATTATGAAATAAATATTAAACCATCACCTTTACCATTTTATACACTAGATAAATTTCTGGGAAATCTAACTATAGAAGAATATCGTAAATTATCCACAAAAGAGAATGTGCTACTTGTTGTAGATAAACCACTAACACGTGTATTACCTGAACTACACGATGAAACAAATGAATGCCCTAAAATTTACTATAATGAAAATATCAAAAAGAAGGAATATAACTTAAAACGAAATAAAAAAACTTCTAACTCAAAAATGAAGATTGACAATAAATGGGGATTTTAATTTTTCCCAATGATAAGTGATAATATATCAACTCATTTATAAAAAAAATGATTTGATATCAAACATGTAGGGTTATAATTTATTAATTAAAAACTTATTTTGTATACTTAATACCATCCATATAATTTCGTAGTTCGGTATATATTTTCTGATTTGTTGACTTATTTTTTTCGGTCAAACTAACCCCTGATACAGGATAAGAAGAATCAGATAGAAATGTTTTAATTACTTTTTCATAGTCATAATCTGCGTTTATTAATAATTCTTCTGCTCTTTCCCTAGTTAAATCTGTTTGGCGCATTATAATATCAATATTTTCATTCTTATTATTTTCCTTGTTTTCTTCTATTTTGATATCTAATGATTGTTTATATGCATCCATCATAATTTTATAATCGTCTTCATATAAGAGTCTATAATTATCCCTTGCACTATTAGTAAAATCTTTTTGTGAGAAATTATATATATTCTTAAATTCTTCTTCGCTTAATCTAAAATGACGAGGATCTATATTATTTTTTAATATACAATATTGTAAATATCTCTGGTATGACATACTTTTTGCTTGCTGTTCATTAGTCGTTTCAGTAATATGTTCAATGTTTATTTTATTGTCTGTCATTAAATAATTTAAATATTATTTTAAACGATATTAAACGAATATATATATTATGAATTACTACAATGGAGATTAATATGAAACCTATGATGGAAGATATTTATACCTTATTAAATCATTACATTAAGTTGTATGTTAGGAATATAGTAGATGAAACAAGTGAAGGAATGGATAATTTTAAGAAACTGAAAGAATTGCCCTATATTCAAAAATTAACTAAAATGAATGAAAATATGAGGTTGGAATTAGATGGATTAAAGAAGAAAAATGATAATATCAATAGTTATAGTTGTGATATAGATAAAGAAACGGAGAGAAATACACAACCTATTTATGATGAAGATTTTATTAAGCGTCAACAAGAGAACTTTGAGAAAAAAATGAGTGAATATATGGTTAAATATGGAGAAATGGAGAATAAATATAAGACAGAATATAATGTTTTATTGGAAAAATTAGGAAAGTTTAATCATTTGCAAGATGAACATGCTATAACAGTTGAAGAATTGAAAACTGCTAATATGACATTAATGGAGGAAATAGAAATAACAAAAAAGAAACTTGAAGATGAACGTCAACAACGAGAAGAACAGAACCGTATCCGTTTGGAAATTAAAGAGAGAGAATTAATTCATGAAGAAGAGGAAGAAGAAGAGGAAGAAGAAGAGGAAGAACCTGAACAACCTGATGAAGAAGAGATAGAGACTGGAGAACAAGAACAGGAACAACCTGAAGAAGGAGGTGACGAAGAAGATGAAGAAGATGAAGAAGATGAAGAAGACGAAGATGAAGAAGAAGAACATGAACAACCTGATGAAGAAGAGATAGAGACTGGAGAACAAGAACAGGAACAACCTGAAGAAGGAGGTGACGAAGAAGATGAAGAAGATGAAGAAGACGAAGATGAAGATGAAGAAGAACAACCTGAAGAAGAAGAGATAGAGGCAGATGGAGATGGAGATGAAGAATCTGAAGATGAAGATGAAGCAGAAGTGTTTGAAATAGAAATTAAGGGGACAAAATATTATGTTGAAGATGAAGATAATGGACCTGTTTATGAATGTCTAGAATTTGGTGATATTGGCGAAACAATAGGGCAACTTGTGAATGGGAAATTAGAGAAACATTAGATATAACACACAATCCATAGTAAAATAAATATGAGATATAAAAATCTACTATATTACTTAATTAAAAACTTATTAAATGTGATATAATTAAATTATATGAATATAAATTATAGGATTATATAATATATAGAATATAAAATATAATGCTTGAAAGTATATGCCCACCTGCTTTAATATATATATTGTTCTCTCTAATTCAGATAGTTATTGATACTACCAAAGGATTTTATAACACAGCATTTTTAAAACTATGGGTTTCAATTGTATTTACGATTTTATTAAACTTCTTATGTTCTAGGGGTTTAGGGATAATATCATGGTTTATAGTTTTTATCCCATTTATACTAATGACACTAATAATTACTATGCTCTTATTCTCTCTTGGATTAAACCCCACAACTGGAAAAATTAACTTCCCAAGTAAAAATATAGCACCCCCTGTTATAGACCAACCTACAGATTATAGACAACAAACTATAAATAAAGGATATTACGATAATTATAATGATGCCAATGTGAATACTGTTGTTAATCAACAAAACCAATTAATAGGGAAAAAAACGAATTCAACAAGTAACACAGCAAGTAACAATTCTAGTAACGACGCAAATGATATATATAATGAAATAAGCTCGGGTACACAATCAGCAATTAACAATGCTAAGAATGAGGCAACAAAAGCAAAAGATGCAATATCAAATGAGGCAACAAATATTAAAAATGATATTTCAAATATATTCTAATTATTTTTATAATCAATTTAAACATTATATATTATAAATTAATAAATAATGTTTATCCAATTCATATTCCATAATATAGTTGGCTTTATTATATCACTAAATTTATTCTGTATTCTTGAGTATATAAGTGATCCAGATAATTTCACTTTATCAATGTATAATTATTCGGTAAATATTGGATTGTGGGCGTTTGATAAAATTGTCTCTATAAAAATGTTATATGATAGTCTTCATACTAGACCATTTATTCGTTCTCTAAAAAAGCTATATAGGAAAAATATAAGTAAAATAACAGATAAACAATATGATGATGATAATGATATAACAAATGGAAATACAGAAGAAATAGAGATAATGTATAATATAGATGGGGAAATAATTATATGTGATAGAAATGGTCTATATAATGATAAATATTATAAAGAATGCGAATTTATTGAATATTTTAAACCAGTATCAATAAATGAGAGGATATATTTTGTGGGGAAAAATGTGGAAAATATTATTATTCCAAAGGAAGCACCTGTTTTCTCAATGACATTAAAATATAATGACATTGAATATGATATATATGATAGAATGCGGAAATATTTCGTGGATGGTAATATTTTTAATTATAGTTTTTTCATAGCATTTATGAAGAAGTATTATAATGTATTGATTGATAACCAACATATAATGGTTGGATCTTATCCTATTATACCATTCACTATATCATACTTAGACAAGACATTTACGAATAAAACACTAAAATACAATGAGACTATTACAATACATGATTCCTTTATTACTAGTGATAATGAAGGTATTCTAGAAATAAAGCAACAACATGAAAACGATTATATTATGATAAATAAGGCATACACATATTTAGACTCTGTTAGAGGATTGAAAAAGAAAAGAACACCAAAAGAAATGGAAATATTAAGAAAGAAAACCAAAGAAGCACATGATATTCTATTAAAGTATAATAAAGAATATCCAAGAAAATAATTAATTTTGTGGAATTATAACTTCTAATTACTAACTTGTAATAATATAATTTTTAGAAACAATATAAAAATTGAACTTCTAAAAATATATAAATGGAGTCCAAACATTTAAAAACTATGGACCAAAAACAGGATAACCCAGGGAATACAGAGTTCCATTCTTTATTTGATAAATGGACGTTATACGCTCATTTACCACATGATACAGATTGGTCTGTAAATAGTTATAAATCCATTTTAGAGATGGATTATTTAGAGGAATCCATTGCCCTATTTGAAACACTCCCTGAAACAATGGTAAAAAATTGTATGTTGTTTATTATGAAAAACAATATCAAACCAATTTGGGAAGATGAAAATAACAGGAATGGTGGGTGCTTCTCTTTTAAAGTACCATTAAAAGATATTAATAAAGCCTGGAAAAATCTATGTTATACAATTATTGGAAATAGTGTTACCAATAATAATAAATTAAGGCAATATATTAATGGTGCTACATTGTCACCAAAAAGGAACTTTTACATTGTAAAAATTTGGACTTCTACTTGTAATATTCAATCGGTTAATAGTATAAATGATATTCCAGGACTTGATAAAAAGGGGGTGCTTTTTAAGAAACATAATCCCGAATATTAAGTGTGTAGAGGGATTTATCCAAATTTACTATAAATACAAATATAACTATACAGTTATGACACTATTATTATATAAAATTTAACTTTGAGGTGGTGTGATATTTAATAACTCGCATAATTCGCATAAATCATAACAATCATATAATTCATGTATCTCACATAATTCAATAATTTCATATTTGTCTGGTTTTATTGTATTCCACAAATCAAAATTATATTCATCCATATCTGTAAGACTGTCACTATTATTATCGTAACAATAACCCATATCAATCGCAAAATCAACAAAATTAAAACCAAATCTATTCCCAATATTTTTTTCTTCTTCTTGTATTTTTACATAACTATTCCATGTATATATTAAATCATCTATATTATTAAATACATCGATACCACATAATATTTCATCATAACTATTAGTAATAGTAATTTTATTAGTATCTTTATTTATCCAAAATATACCAAAACCATTATCTAAACCCGTATTTATATTTCCTAATTCATAGTAGGATTTGAATGTTTGTAATTTCCCTAATAAATATTCCTTTTCATGGTCCTCTTTATTATATTGTTCAAATGAAATAGTATCATTACATAATACATCATAAAAAGGTTTCCCTTCTAAACTATGATAACATGCAATATCATCATATAAACACATTTTTTGGTCGTAATTATCATAAATTCTTATTTCTTCTTCACAATTCTTATTTTTATATACTTTACTCATTTGTATATAATATAATTTATATCTTTAACATATAAATTTTAATACTTAATTTTATATATTGATAATTAAGTATTAAATGTATGTAGTCATAAAGACAATCAAAAAACGCAAAATACGCACAATACAAAGCAAGAAACCATGAAACCATGCTCCAAACTCCTAACACCTAACTCCTAACACCTAACTCCTAACACCTAACTCCTAACACCATCTATGAACTTGGTAATGGTGCTAAACAAAGTTTAATATCTCCTAATGAGGCAACATTATATTTAACAACTAGTGGCAAATCATTTTCTAACATTAGTTCTATTGAATTGCATAGGTTCGTACATTTAATAAAGTAACTCAAGTATTTTAAATGAAATTCACCCTGGATTATCTTTGATCCTTCTTGTTTCTGGACGTATTCGAGATTTCCATCACATTCTGACCGACGAATTTGAACACTTGCAAAAGGTCCTGCTAAACTAAATATTAATTCATTGTCTACGCATTTTATCTCAATTCTATCGGATAATGGCGAAACATCACGTATAATTTTCTGGAAATCAGATGATGGAAGATTTATAATAGACGAAAATTTTACATCAGGTACATCTAATTCTTCCTTATCTGGTTCTATTAGTCTCAATAATTGTGTTTTACATTGTTTTATCTCACCATTTTCAAATTTTAATCCTAAGAAACTAACAACCCCATCACTATAATGTTGTTCATCAATATATATCGTTAATGTATCATCATTATCAATTGTATTTATCAATTTAAAAAGATGAAACATATTTACACCAATCACAATCTTTGGGTATTTACAATAAAAGTATTCAAAGTTTTCGGCTTTTAAGTGCAGATGTGCTAATATAGTATGAGATTTATCCATATTTATTATTTTTAACCCATCTGGTTGGAAGAAAATATTTGTTTCAATTAAAATATCTTTTAACGCTGTCATTAATGTTCTAAACGGAGCAATTTGAACCGTTTTAATTTCTAAAACTTTACTCATAATTAAATATTAAACGCATATATTCTTTAAATCATTACAAAATTTATAAATTTATTATATAGGTAATAATCAAGGATTATATTTTATCTTTATTTACGGTAAAATATAATTATATATTATTGATTTAGGATTTTAGGATTTGAGGATATCAATTAACAATTATGAATTAAAGTAAAAATCTATATATTTAAATTATTATTTAAATTCTTGTGTGAATTTATTAGTTATATTTTGTTTGAATTTTTTAAAGTAACCGCTTTTTTTAGTTCCAAAATGTCCTTTTTTGGCTAAATAACCGTGCTTTTCTAAACGTTTATCTTTTTTAGCGGTTTTACTTTTTTTCTTTGAAACTATACGGTTGAATTTATTTTTAGTTAAATCGTCTTTCACTAAACCTCCAGTAGTTTTATATGCGGTTCCATGCCATACTTGAGCGCGCGAACCATCTAATAAATCGTATTTTTTACCTTTAATATGGAATTTACCATCTTCTTTTTTAGTATATCTCATGTTATGAAATATGGAGAGAAAATAAAAATATCATATATCATTGTTCATTATCTTCTATTGTATATTTATCAATATACCTAAATAACCGTTGAATATCTAATTTTTGAATATCATAATTTATTAAATATTGTATAAGTTCTTCTTCATCCATTGTATTCCTTAAGTTTAAAAAAAATGATAACATGTCCTTTTTATCAAGGTTCAATTTTTGACATAAATCTTGTGTAAATAATAAATTATTGTATTCGGTTGAATATTTAGTTAGTATCTTTGTAAAACGCACATCTTTTGGATTATAATTTTTTATTTGGTGTGTCTTATCTTTATCCAAGAATTCGTGATATTTATTGTTAGTATCAATTATTTTTATTAATGAACTTATTTCATTATATATCCATATCTGTTTTTGAAACGTAACTCTGTCCATATAATCACAAAATGAATAATTCTCTAGAATATCATAATATATTGATATGAAATCTTCAGTATCCAAATTTTGCTTTAAACCATCTATTATATTTTCATGATATAGCAGACTAATAATAGTTCTATCCGTTTCATTCATAATCATATTATGGTCTTTAATACAAATCTTATTATTCATAAGTGTCCTTATAGTATCTTTAGTATAATCATTATTCACTTTTATTTGGAATATCTTAGTTAATAATTCTTGATTCAAAATATTATGGTTTTTTTTGTATATATTAAACATACTTTTCAATTTTCTTAAATCACCATCAATATACAATAATATATCATCTATTAATTCAATTTCTATTTTAGGCATAATTGTTTTTATTATTATATTGACATGTTTATTTGATGGTGGTTTCAATTCATAGTTATATGTTACCTTCATCAGTTCTTTTATTTTCTTATCAACGTGATAATTACTAATACAAAATATTGGGTTCACACTGAAATCTTCTTTTTGTTGTTTCTTTGTTTTTTTTGGACGTATTAATTTAATAAGTGTTGCTAAACCTCCTTTATCGCTTGATGTCATACCATCTATCTCATCCATAACTATAGCCATTTTTTTCGCTTTTTTATGGAACATGGATAATATATTTGTATCTCCAATATTATTTTTTGTTATCCCTTCTATAGTTTGTTTATTGCGGATATCACTCGCATCAAAATATAGAATGTCGTAATTTAGGCTTCTTAAAAGGTTTGTAATAAATTCTGTTTTTCCAACTCCTGAATTTCCATATATATAAAATCCACGCTTTTCATCTAGATTTTTTGTATTAAGATTATTGAGATGTTGTATAATATCTTGTTTAATGGGTTGTCTTTCAAGTATATTATCTAGTTCTAAACAATCCATAATTATACCTTTATTTAAATTGTCACAGTTATAATTATAATATTTATCATAGTATTTAATACATTATATTAAAGATGTTTTAAAAACTGTATTAAAAACTGTTTTGTTGGATTATTACATAATATATACACAAAATAATTGTAATTAGTAAAGTATTAATATGATATATTAAACTGAAGTTAATGAAGCATTATTTGTTACACCATCCCAAGTAATGCCACATTTTTTAGCCCATTCAAACTTCTTTTTCAACCCTGCTTTACCATTCCAATCATTCCCAGTAAAATCCATGGCATCTCCACAATTACCTAAACCTTTTACATTGGCACACTTCTCAACATCGGTAACCGTCCAGTAATCCGGACATTCAGAAATCATAGGTGGCCATGCTAGAGCGTCTTTTGCCCTATACATCATATAACCTACAAATAATAATATTATTAGTGCTAATATTAAAGCGATATAAACAACTGTTTTTTGGAATACCATAACTTATATATTTAATCTATATTATTTTTTCTATTAACTTATTATATATGGAGTTAAATAATAGAACAAATAATAATTTAATGGAATATAATAATGATATATACAGTTCTCAACCGGTATCTGTTGGCTTTGATATTTCAACACAAGGTGATAATTCAAAACAAGGTCACGCATTAGACGCACAAAATGGGAGGGTTGATATACAAGGACCAAATATAGACCAATTCCAGTTATTTCAGGATCCGGGGGTTAATTACAATGATACCACAAGTTACCGTGGTGCAATGACAGGGAACTGGAATGATACTGTATTATCAGATACATATTTTTGTGTAGGGAATATCCATATTATACAAAATGGTATCCGGGCAGGTGTTTATAAAATGTCTAAAGGGAGATATAATGTGGCTCCCCAGGATGAAACTAACCTTAAAATTATTATGAGGAGTATATTTTTACAATATTCCAAAAATATTAATGGTGATATCCCGTCTCAAGTAAGGGATTTAAATGATAAAGTATTAGAATATTGTATACCCGAAGTTCATAATGAGGCTGTTTCTTATTTAAAATATAAACAAGATGTAAGCACGTTACCAGTTCCTGAAGCTCGTCCAACATTCATAAGTAATAAAGGTGAGTTTTCTATGGAAATGAAGCCTTGGTTTTAGATTTAATTCATAATATCATAATATTCACTAACCAATATGTTCATTGAGAGTATCACAAACAGATCCTGAATCATAATGAATTTCTGAAGGTTTCCCATTATTGTCCTCTATCAAGATACCAGGACGGTATTTTAATACCACATCTAAACATATATTTTTTGTTATCTTAATAATTTTGATAAATTAATACCTGAAAAATAATTATAATATTTATTTTATATACTTTCTAAAAATACGGTTGAGTGTTTTATAAAAAAACATGATAATACTCCCATAAATCTCAATTATATCCTCATATTTTTCTAAATCTAACTATTTTAACAATCCTCTTAAATTTCACATTTTAATATTATTAATGTCAAATTTTAAACTTATTATGGTTTAATATCTTTATAATGTTATAAAGATATAGTTCAATCATATTTATTATTACCAATCATCTATATCTTCATCTTCATAATATGATGTTATATCCATCTTATCGCTTCCCTCTTCAATATACCAAACAGGGACATCGTCTTTATTAAAATCATATTTTAGTTCTCGCATAATTTTTGATATTTCTTTATGTGTCATTGGTACATACGGCTTTCCATCAATACTAGTATAATATTGTGCTGGAAAGCTCAACAACATAAAATTTTCTCGCACTTTTATATTCCCATAAGTTGATATTTTATTAATATATTGTTGGATATCATCAGTTGTAGGTTCACTCTGTTGTTGAGTTATATTATTTTCTATCTTAATTTGAAGTTCTTTATTGTCATGTTGTATATTATGTTCTTTACTAGTTTTTGGTGCTAAACTCATTATAATATATGTTTTATATAGATAATGTTTAAGTGATTTTATAAATAATAACCATTGTCATGTATCTATGTGCAATATTTTACTTCACATACAAATTTACTTATTTTATTTATTTCATAACAAATATTAACACTTCACAAATATTCTATAATCCACCGCTTTATAGCAAATAATTAAATATTTCAGTCATATCAGTGACGTTAGATACAACTCAGAGAGAAATATTCCAATTGAAATCACTATTATGAAACAACACAGATATAACTTTAATCCTTGAAACATCACAATCCTCACCTAAATACCTCCATATATTTTCTAACACTTTCCTTTATTTTCGCAAGATTGACAGATAGCGTTCTTTAATTGTTCATTTCTACCATATGCTCCTTTTTTATAAAATTGATTTAATATAAATAATTACTTTTACAATTAAAGATATCAAACATGTCTTCTGAAACTACAACAATTACAAAAGAAAATAGCAAACCTAAAGCAAAAAAATTTGTATTAAAATGTTGTCGTGCGGAGTTATGGAAAGGTGAAAAATGTAATTGTGTTATTAATTCTAAACAAAAACCAAAAGGTTCTCGGTGCTCTGTAGAAGGAAATAATTATGAAAAAAAATTCATAATGTAATTAAATATTGCAATATTAATAATAAATCATTTAATACACAAAAAGAAGATGAATTAGCTGGTTCTTCGTGTAAAAATGACATTGAATGTAATTTTATTGGAGAAAATGATATTGGTATAGAAGCAAAAAAATATAATACACCAGATTGGATGCAGTGTAGTATAAAATATAATAAGGAAACTAAAAGTTGGGAAGCAACAAACAAGGGTAAAAATCCTATTGGATGTAGAGAAATGTTTAATAAATTTATAAATGAAATAGATTTATATAATGGAGAAATTCCCCCATTTATGGAAAAATCAATAACTCATGAAGAATGGGTTAAAATAAAATCAGAAATAAACAAGTGGAATGATATATATACTGATATTCCCTCTAATTGTATTTCCAAATTATATCAAATCAAGGGGTGTAATTATATACAAATTAGTAATGGATATGGATTATATCATTTAGGACATGATATATGTAATTTTGATGTTCCTTTATTTAATATAGAACAGCGACTTAGAATACGAACTAAAATACATACACGAAAGAATAAAAAAGGATTTTGTAACTTATCTGTAACTGTTGCGTGTCAACCTAAAGATATAACTAAAGTTAAACAATCTAAATATTCGCTTGATGATAAAGATAAACTACCTGTATCTCTAATTTATAAATCATAATTTTAACCAATTATAACAATTTCTGAAGATTTCTTAGATTTATTCATTCCATAACTCCAACTTGTTTCAATAATTTCAAAATCTTTATATAATTTTTTTATATACTCACAATTATTATATGTCATAAACCATTTTTGCTTTGTTGATAAACATTTATATAATTTTTCATGGTCAAATGTATCATGCATATCTCCATTATTTCCATATAAAGTAGAAGTTTTTTCTAAATAATAAGGTGGATCTAGAAATATCAGGTTTTTTTTATCTTGATTATTATTGATAAAATCTTCAAAATCAAGATTATAAATATCATACCTTGTTAGGTTCAAATTGTTTATTCTATCAATTGAAGATTTTGTAAATCTTTTTTTAGAAGCTTCTAATGAAAATCCTCCAGATAATGTTGCACCACTAAAGGAACACCGGTTTATTATAAAATACATAATACTTTGATTCAGTTTATTATTTTCTTCCATTATTTGTTCTCTTAAACAAGTAAATTCTTCTTTATCTATCAAATCTATTTTTTTAGTTAGTTCAGTACATAGGTTTTCCTTGTCATTCTTACAAATACTCCAAAAGTTATAAAGAGGTATAAATTTATCATTTGCAATAATATTTAACTTATAATTATTTTGAATATGAAATTCAAAAGAACCACCACCAAAGAAGGGTGATACAAAATTATCAAATTCACTAATATCAAAATGCTCTTTCAAAATAATTTCCAATTTTTTACATGCTCGTGTTTTCCCACCTGGATATCTTAATGGAGACTTATTACTTATTTTATTATTAACAATTGTATCTTCAGCAATTTTAAGTTGTTTATTTTTAAACTTAATTTTTTTAGGTTGTTCTGGATATTGTTCCATAACTTCTATATTAAAATTTTCATTTTCATATTCATTTTCAATAATAAATTTTTTATTATTTAATTCTTTTAATTCTTTTAATTTTTCTTCAACTGCTTTATCTACAAGTGCTTTAATTTTATCAGCATTATTTTCACAAGGTGTTTTGCGTCTATTATGAGAATCATAATGAGATTTTTGAGAAAATCCTTTTCCACATCGTTCGCAACTATATTTAACCATTTTAGTTATATATTTTTATATATATATTTAATTTTTAATCAATTTTATAAATTAACTTAAATTAACAAATACTGATACTACACAAATATTAGAAATCCAGCGTTTTAAATGTTAAAATATGTGAAAACCTATATATAAATTTACATTCTCTCTTGAAATAATCAAAGATTTTAATAATTATACAATATATGATACTGAATAAAATAAAAATATATATTTCACAATTCACGAAACACTAACAGTCAATTATAATTACAAATACTCAATATTCCATTGTTTGATAGCAAATAAATAAAATCCTGTACTACTACATTTTTCTAGTTGTTTATTTGTAATTTTATATTTATTAGTTGTTGTAACTAAGACTTTAATCCGTATTTCCCTATTTTTAAGTTCCATTAACCATTCTTCTTGATTAAACGACTTTCTATTTTCATCTTGCTTTATCATCTCAGTAATCATATTTATCATTATTTCACGATTACAATTAGGGACATTGTAATTCTTTTTTGGAGAGAAATGTGTCGGATAATTTTTAATGTAATAATCAACAACATTAAGAACTGTTTGTTTGATATCTTTTTCAAACATATTATTTGTATATAATTCAGGGACTGAGATTGATTGATTAATAACCGTAAAACGATCTACAATAGTGCCATTTGTTGGGTCTATCATGATATCGACGATAATCTTACATTTTTGGTTCAAACCTTCAAATGACGATAAACGGTGCATCCCATCATAACAATAATATCTCCCAGTTTTGGTTTTCTTTACCAAATATATAGTGCCTTCTAACATTGTCTTATGCTTATTATTTTTAATAATATCTGGAATACGTGTCTTATCAATAGGTCTATTTAATTCCCAGTTATAGATATTTACTTTCTTTATTTCCCCAATATTTGTTAATACAACGACGTGGTTATCATCTTTCTCTCTATGAATAGAGATATGTTTAAAGTCAATACATTTTATTTGAGGGAGATTAAACATAGTTTCTTCCGTCATTGTAGAAATAGAATTAAACTTTTTATTTATAGACGTTTCACAAGGTTCAACTTTTTCAACTCTTTTAATTTGTCCAACTCTATTCTCATCCCTAGTCTCATCCCCATTTAAATCTTTTATTTCACCTTGTATATTATCGTTTATCATTGATTTAATATAAAACTTTCGTCCATTTATTCTACTTGGTTCATTTCTATGATGAATTGATTTATAGGATTTTTCAGCATTCAATTCTGGTTTATTCATCATAATAATATAATATAATGCCTATTGCTTATGTTATTATGTTAGTTGAATTATATATTATTATCAATATAATTATTTCAATTTTATATAAAAAAATATATTTGATATTTGATTTAACTATATTACAAATCTAATTTTTAGTCTATTTTTAATTGTTTTTGCTTTCTTATTCTTTCTTATTCTTTCTTATTCTTTTTATCTTTACTAACAATAACCATTCTCTTTTTACCCTTTTTAAATACCTTTTTTGTCTTCGCTTGTGGTGGAACTTGTAAAATTGTGTTTTCTTGGCTTAGTTCATCTTCTTCACTATCATGTTCGTTTGTTTCTGTCACTGATTGTTGTTGAACATCTTCAACATGATCATCATCATGGTCAGTTTCAGATACATCTCCATGGCACTCGTTCATAACATCATCATCAGTTTCATGATAATCATCATCAATCATTAATACATTAGATTTAATAACATTAGTCATGAATAACTGAGCTTGTTTTTTATTATCTTCAATGTCTTTTTCTAATTGTTTAATTAGTTTATCATTAGATTCACAATATTTCACAATTTCTTCCTGGCGTTCAAGTGATGGAATTGGGATTTTGATATTACATAGAGATTTTTTGTTTAAAGAACCATTTCCAATTATACCTGATCCAAGATTTGTGAAATCATTAATAGATAAGTAATAATATAGATATTTATTATTCAATATGGTATTATCTTTACTATTTATCCCGGCAATAGCCTCATTTGTATATAGTGGTTCTCCTACGATTGCGGTTTTTCCAATACTTAATTTGAATGAGAATAATACAGTATCTTTTTTGAATAGTTTTACACTACTCTTACTTACACCCAAATCTGTAATTTTTTCTTTTGTATCATAAATATAACCTCCATTTAGTTCCCGGACAGATACCCATAAATTATTGCCATTATTATAATACTCACTTTTATTCCTTGACGGAGTTCCACCAATATTAAAATGACAAACATCCCCCAATTTCATAATTTCATTATTACCAAATATTTTTTGATTATTTAAAGAGAATTCTTTTAATCTATTTAATTCATTAATTTTTTCACTGCTTGTTTTATTCGCGATTTCATATATGAAATCCAAATATTTAACAATTTCTTCCTGGCGTTCAAGTGATGGAATGGGGATTTTGATTGATTTAAATTTATTAATGTCAATTGCTTTTTGAGCTGTTCCTCTACCACAATTAAATACACTTTTTTTATTATTGTCTAAATAATACCATAGATACTCGTCAGATAATAATGAAGATTTAGATTTTACTGTAAATGCTTGACTATTTAAATAGTATTTTTCATTTAATAACATAACACAATTATGCGATGACATTCCCTCTCTGCTTATTTTACACGTCTTACCTTCTCGTGAAAAGTTATTTGTATAGAACTTAGTAAATCCACCTCCACCCAAAACTGGGTATGGACCGTTTTCTACGTTACTCATTACAATCCTTTTTCCATTCTCAATATGACAAACATCTCCCAACCTTTTCATAATAACACCTTCTCCGCATTCTTCTTCATCAACAGCATCTTCTTCCATATACTCACTATAATTCAGTGAATAATTATTCCCTGCAATTTTCTCAATAGGAACTTCAACCAGTAAATTCTTCACATCTTCATATGGATTATAATCATAAAATTTTACTTTTGTTGTCTGGTGGGTCTTTGTAAATTTATATTCTCTCTTTGTCTCTTTCTGTGTCGTGCTAGAATATTTTACTTTTGTCTCCAGCACATCAGCACCTTCTCTCTTTTTTACAAAGTAAAACACACATGTTTTAATACTTGTATGTGTA
>Ga0306898_1000202_pt1 | contig 24665 bp, 22 predicted proteins | sample AntRauMFilla1564_FD_190424 | JGI IMG/M metagenome (GOLD analysis project Ga0306898, IMG submission 190424) | Saline lake microbial communities from Rauer Islands, Antarctica - Metagenome Filla 1 #564 (v2) (version 2) | ecosystem: Environmental > Aquatic > Non-marine Saline and Alkaline > Saline ...
AGGGGATGAAGACAGACGAAAGAAAAGTAGCAACATTTGGTGAGTGGCAAGCCGAATCTTATGAAGACAAAATGCTTGTCAATGCAATCCTAAACGACATCCTAGAGAACGTAGTAAAGCCCTTGTACGGTAAGGAATAGATATGACATACGAAACAGCTGAGAAGCTAAAGAAGGCAAAGTTTCCATTTATATGGAATTACGAACCACAAGCACTTGCTTTTAGGGAGTACCCTTCCCTATCAGAGCTTATAGAAGCGTGTGGAGCGACAACAAAGAATAATCCTTGGGGAGATGAGGTTGGTGCATTTGAATTTTGTTTACAATTTTCTGAAAATGAATGGAAGGCTGGTTATACAGACCCAAACTATCACGAAAACTGGAATGATAGAGAAGAAGGAGACACCCCCGAAGAAGCTGTGGCTAACTTGTTCTTGCGCTTAAATGATAAGAAATAATAGATATGAAAGACTTTTTAACAAACTACAGAGGAATAAAACCAGCTTCAATAGTAACCGTTCTTGAAGGAAGGGGAACAGAAGACTCACCGTTTACGGAGGTTATGTATGTAGTAGCCATGGAAGACGTACAAGGATTTATTAGACCTATTACGATAGGAAAAATCACAGCCCTAGACACCACCCCACCTAACAAGGTATAATACAAGAGTCAGTGAGCGCAAGCTCCGTTCAGGAATGTACCAATGCGGAACATTATTTGAAGAGCTGATAGTTCCTAAAGAAGCCTTTGGTTGGATATGCTACTCGTGAGACTGCATAGGATGAAGTTTTAATTAACTTTGTGTTTTTGAAATCCCGTCAAAGGCCCACTGCCCCCCCTTGGCGTAACTCTACTCCGGTGTATCTGCCCACCATATTTGATACAATTCTCACGGCTACCCGGCCGACCATCTTGGATACACACTACAGAGTTAGCAATCTTCGACGATTGCGGGGGTACTAGTAACATCGTACAATAACCACATGAAAGTACATTCACTTAAACTAACAATCCAAGACGTACACACCAAAGACTCTTTTAAGATTGCCGCTATCTTAGGTACATTAACTATTGACACAGGCAAGACAGTAGTAAACTCAACCACTTTAAAACCAGAGCCAGAACTAGAACACATCCAGTTCACCACCGCTTTAAATAACGACCCCGCCTTTAAGTCTAAAATACAGGGAATGATTGTAGAAGCCTTAAGTCTTCGAGACCTAAAGATTGCTAAAGAATCAGGCACCCTAGAACACCTATTAGAATCAGTAGGACAATCAAGTAGACCAGTAGTAAAAAAAAGAGTTAGTAAGACTAGAGTAAAGAAATGATTAAGATACCCAAAAGACTACAAAGCAAGAAAGGTCTCAAACCAATTAAGGTTTCAAAGGTATTAGCCATAGACTTTGATGGTGTAATTCATGACTACAAACACCCAATAGAAGGAAGAAGAATGGGTTTGCCTATAAGTGGAGCTAAAGAAAGCCTCCTACAGTTTAAACAAAAAGGTTACACCATCATCATCCACTCAGTTAGAGGAGGCTCATCAGAACACATAGCTGCGTTTATGGACTACTACGGCCTGACATACGATACAATTACTAACATAAAACCCAACGCTGACTACTACATAGACGACAAAGCAGTTAAGTTTACTGATTGGGATAATGTAAATACTATTATATATGGCTAGTGAGAACGCAAAGAAGGTAGCTTCTAAAGTCTTGGAATCTCTCGGAAAAGGTAAAAAGGTGAATATGGGCGAGATAATGAGGGAAGTTGGTTACGCAGACAACACCGCTGACAACCCTGAGAACGTGGTAAATACTAAATCATACCAAGAAACTATCTCCCCTTTTGTAGAAAAGATGATAGCTGAACGAGACAGAGTAATTCTAGCAATGCAGGTCAAAGACCTAGATACAGTCCAGTACGCTCAACTAAACAGTGCTATAGATACCTTCACTAAGAATATTCAGTTACTCTCAGGAGAAGAGACAGAACGGGCAAGAGTAAATATCAACGTAGTCAATTATGGTGACAGTACCACACCGCTTTCAACCTAGACCGTATCAATTACCGTTATACCGAGCAATGGATAATGGTATTCTTCGTGCCTTTATAATCCACCATAGACGAGCTGGAAAAGATAAGACGTGCTTTAACTATATGGTCAAGCGAGCATTAGGGAGAGTAGGAACTTACTTTTATTTCTTACCTGAGTACACCCAGGCGCGCAAAGTGATTTGGGATAACATAGACATTGATGGTTTTAGGATGCTTGACCATATCCCGAAAGAGATAATTGCCAAAACAAATGAGTCAACTCTAAAGGTCACACTGGTCAATGGTTCAATCATTCAACTGATTGGAGCTGATACATTTGATAAGAGTGGCGTTGGTACAAACCCGATTGGCGTAGTATTTAGTGAGTACTCTATCACTAGAGCTGATATATGGAGCTTTATACGCCCTATTCTATTAGTAAACAAGGGCTGGGCTATCTTTAATGGTACTCCACGAGGTCAAAACCATGCCTTTGAGCTGTATGAGATGGCTAAAAACAACCCTGAGTGGTTTACCGAGGTACTAACAGTCGATGATACAGGCGTGTTGACCCCAGAAGACATCGAAAAAGAACGTCAAGAAGGTATGCCTGAGGATATGATACAGCAAGAGTACTACTGTAAGTTCATTGCTAACGCTACTTCTTTCTTTAAGAACATCAATGACGTGTGCATCACGCAACCAGTAGAGCCAAACCCAATCCGCTTCTACTATATGGGAGTTGACCTTGCTAAGTACCAAGACTTTACCGTTATATCAATCATAGACGCTCACTCACACGAACAAGTCTTCATGGAGAGGTTCAATCACATGGATTGGAACATACAGAAGTCCAAGATAGAGGCAATCTATCACCGCTTCAATCGTCCCAAGGGCTTCATAGATGCTACCGGAGTAGGTGACCCGATTGTAGAAGACCTTAATCATAGAGGAATCATGCTCGAACCATTTAAGTTTACCGAACAGTCACGCATGGACTTACTCAACAACTTATCTATTAAGCTAGACCAACGGAAGGTAGCACTACTTGATGATGAAATACTAAAGAAGGAGCTGTCGTATTTCCAGTATGAGTTGGTTGGTACTAAACTAAAAGTAAAAGCACCGAGTCACTTGCACGATGACGCAGTAATGGCTTCCGCGTTATCCGTCTGGGAGCTACCGAGCCAACCAATGCGAGTGAACAGACAAACGATGAACTATCAAACGTCAGGCTCTATACAAGAGTTTGGTATTTAACGTGGTATAATATTGCAATATGGATAATACTATTTTAATAGAACAACACCGCCGAGAAAAAGAGCAATCAATCGAGTTTAAGAAACGCCGTTTTATTCAGTGGAACGAGAACTATACACTTTACCGAGACAAAGTATTTACTAACCGACTCACACAGAAGCAAGCGGTAAACATTCCAATTATTCGTGACACGATTCAAAACTGGATTAGTAAGATAGACGAAGCCCCAGAGCTTACTTTTGAGACTAGAGGACGAGATAACAAAGACCTAGATGGTCAGGTAGTTCTTAATGAGATTTGGGATTACACTTTTAACAAACAAAGTCTTGACCTCGTTGATAACCTAGAAAAGAAGATAGTCGGACTGCAAGGACGAGGCTTCAAGTACTGGTACTACAAAGATAATCAGATTAAGTGTAACGTGGTTGACCCATACGACATCGACATCTCACCACAAGTAGACCCGCTAGACATCAACACAGCTACCTACTTCAACCACAAGAACATCTTTGTACCGCTACGAGCCATTCTAGCGAACAAGACATACCTCACAGAAGGTAAACAACAGCTCAAAGTCTACCTAGACAGTAAGCAAGGACTGATGCAAGCGGCTGCTACCTCAGAGGAAGTCCAAGCAAGACGAGACAGACTAGAAAACTTGGGTGTAACTAACTACGACGACTATCGTGCCTCAGATGTAATGGTTGAGCTTAACCGTTCACACAAACTGGTATGGAATAAAGTCGAGAACCGTTTCGTCCGTCACTTGATTGTGATTGCCCTAGACTCAGTGATTCTGTACAACCAGCCACTAAAAGACGCTATCGGTATTGACTACCTACCATATGCTACTTGGGCTTCAGACCCAGACCTTAACGATATTTGGAGTGATGGTATCGCTGATAACGTGCGTCAGATGAATAAGGTGGTAAACATGTACTTCTCACAAGACCTAGAGAACCGAGCCTATCGGAACTTTGGGATGTATTTCTTCAATACTGTAAACGGTACATTCACTCCTCAAGCCTTTGAAGCTAGACCATTTGGTATGTATGGTGTGCCGGGTAATCCAGCCGAGATTATTCAACAGATGAACATTCAACCGCTAGGTGATACACAGAACTCAATCGAGTACCTAAAGAACCTAATTCAATCGTCAGTTGCTCAGACTCCTACTGAGCGTGGCGTACAAGAAAGGTCAACTACCTTGGGTGAAATCGAACTATCCTTTGAACAATCAGACCAACGACAGCAAGTAGTCGCTAAACAATACCGCAAGGCGTGGGAGCAGAGTGGTAAGATATTCTATGACCTACTAGAAAGCAATTCCCGTGGACGCATAAAGCTGTACAAGAAAGCTAACGATGGTACTTACCGCACTATGGACGCAACTAGAGACGACTGGTTTAACCCGAAAGGCTACGAGTGCAAGGTAGTACTCAAGTCTGAAAAGGACTCAAAGGACTCTATGGACTTAAAGCGAGTGGCGTATGTAAAGAATTCTTTTCAAACTAACCCGATTGCTCAGAAGATTGCCAAACGTAAAGAGCTAGAACTAATCGGTTGGAGTCCTGATGAGATTGACGAGGTGCTACAATATGAGGAACAGCAAGGGCAAGCACCACTAGGGCAAGCCATGCCAATGGATGAAGAACAATTACCAGTAGAACAACCAATACAATAATGTCTATATTATCTGATTATCTAAAGCGGAACGGTATCAAGTCAGTTGATGATTTGAACAGCGAAGAGAAAGCTACCTATGCTCAGTGGGAACAATCACTGTCTGGTAGACAACTAACCGAGGGTGACACTAGAGACTTCCTTAATCGAGAGCTAGAGACGGCTATCGACTCACTGATAAGTAAAACACTCAGCGAGCGAGACGACATCTTCCTCAAAATGAAGGTAGACTTTATCAAGAAGCTAAACGGCTTCCTTGACTCTCCCGCCAAGGAGAAACAAATGATTGCCAACATTATCAATAATACAAACTAGTATGATGGAATTTGAAGGCTTAGAGCCTAAAGTAGTAACTCTAGAGGACGTGGTCAATAAACCTGAGTGGGACTCAGCCGATGTGGAGTTTCTCGTAGAGCATGAACACATGCTTGACGAGGAGACACTAGCTAAGCTAGGTATCACTGAACCAATACCCATGACCCCAGCCGAAGTGCAGAAAGAGACAGACCTAATAAAGAAAGCTAAGCGACCAGTTGCAAAGAAGACGAAGTAATGTGTTATAATATAAATAAGACCAAACCCTCCTTAAAAGGACGGTCAAAAAAACCCCTATGAACAATCCAAACTCATTCGATGAGGAAACACAGGACGCTAACGCTAACCCTGCTACCGATTTAGAAGGAACGGAACAGATGGACACTGTACAAACCCCTGACGCTGAGGTGATTGATTATGAGAAGAAGTTCCGAGAAAGTGCCAAAGAAGCTCAACGACTATACGAAGAGAATAAAGCACTAAAAGAGTTCGAGAACGCTCAGACATCAGCTAAAAGCGAAACCCTTAATACCCCACCCGAAGCAGTTGAAGCTCTATTCCCAGGCTTCGAAGATTTAGACGAAGACGCACAAGCTAATCTTATTGCCTACTCTCGTACTATTACGGACAAAGCAAAGCGAGACATTCTCAAAGACCCAGCGATTGCGTTCTCAAGACAAGCGTACAATGAACACAAATGGAACGAGGGCTTTACCGAAGCTACTCAGGCACTGCCTGAACTAGCTGAACATAAAGATAGGTTCCGAGCCAGCTACTACAACGTAAATAACGTCCCCGATAACATCAAAGATATACTTGTAGACCTAGGTAAAGGGTTCTTGTATGACAAAGCAAAAGAGATTGGTGCAGACGAAGAGCGTAAACGAAGTTCACGTATCGACCTAGAGAACATTACTGGCGGTGATAAACAACCACAGCAACTCCGTTCCCTAGCCGACTGGACTCGTATGTCTCAAGAAAACCCAACCAAGTTTGCCTCTATGTCTAAAGAGTTCAACGAAGACCTCAAGAAAGGCATCAACTAACCACTTCGGGATTAAATAATAATCCAACATGGCCAACGTATTAGCTGCCAATACTCCAATAGTATTCAGCCTAAAATTAGTAGAGACTCTTTACAACGAGACAATCTACCAGAACATCACCAACACTAAGTACGAAGGTGAAATCAAGAACGCAGGAGACCGAGTACGAGTGCGAACCGCAGCTAAAATCAGTCTTTCCGCATACACAAAAGGAATGACACTGGTTGCACAAGACCTTAACCCGACCTCAGAAGACCTAGTAATCGACCAAGCTAGTTACTTCAAGTTCGTAGTTGACGACATTGACAAGCTACAGAACGATATTGACACCATGAACGCATACGCTGCTAACGCTCGTATGGACATGAGTGAACTTATCGACTCAGAGCTTCTAGAGTACGGACGACGAAACGTATCAGGTGCTAACGCAGTTGGTACAGATTACGCTACAGGTACAGTAACGGTTACTGTTGCAACAGGAGCAGTAGTAGGTTCAGGAACAACTTTCACAGCCGCTATGGTTGGTGGTTACTTCCGAGCAACAGGACACCCAGCAGGACGATACTACATCGTAACAGCATTTACTTCAGGCACAGCAATCACTATCAAGGATGTTGGAGCCGAAGGAGTGTACACAGGTGGAGCTATCGCTGGTGGTACAGCTTACAATATCAAAGCAGCTACCGCTCTTGCTATCACTAAGTCAAACGTATACCAGTACATGGTTCGTCTTGGTACTGTCATCAACGCTTCACTTACACCACGAAAGGAAAGACGTTACTTGGTAGTGAACTCAGAGATGGAAGGTATCTTACGACAAGCCCCAGAGTTTATTCCAGCAGTAGACGTAGCTTATGAAGAAGTAGTAAAGGAAGGTTTTGTAGGGCGACTTGCAAACTTTGACATCTACTTCTCAGAACTCGTAGCTGGTAACAACACTACAGGCTTCTGGTTCCTAGCAGGTACAAAGGAATATATGGCTTTTGCGGCTCAGATTATGAATGTAGCTATGATTTCTTCAGACACTGACCCTAACTCATTTGTTTCTACTTGTAAGGGACTATTGGTTCGAGGGTACAAAGTATTCGAAGGAAACCGAGGACGAGGCGCAGTATTGCGAGCAACTCTAAGTTAATCCATTGGCTCACCCTCATAGAGAGTGAGCTTATTGGGTTTAATTTAAACACATGACAACAACACAAATCTTACAACTAACTCGCAGGAAATTACTTGAAGTTACCACTGACGTATTACCTGAAGCTACTTTACTTATATATGCCAATCAGGCATACCAAGATGTATGGAAACGACTATATGTAGCAGGTGACGTACAAACAGCCACAGTGAGCCTTGTAAGCGGTGTAGGAACCCTTCCTGCCACGTTTGGTACTGCCTACGGAGAGGCTATCGGTAACGACACGCAACTGTATACCGAAGTATCTATCAATGACTTCACAAAGGACACTATCGAACGTCCCTACACTATCGAGAATGGTCAACTAAAGGTAACTGATACTACGCTAGCTAACGTAGTAATTAAGTTCTGGCCGAAACCAGACGCTCTAGTAATCGGTAATACTCCATCTATTGATGAGTATTTTCATGAGCCTATTATCTACGGCACTATGGCTCGAGCGCACGAAGACCTACAAGACGAGGAGCTATCCATCTACTACATGGGTAAGTTCAACACTAGCCTAACTGAACGGATTGCCACTCAATCAGTCTACGAGGAGACTAATCAGAAGGGGGCTGTAATGTTTACCCACCAACCTCTTATCTAGTATGCCAATCAAAAAGCAATCATTTACTATAATCAAAGACAAGATGGTTGAAGCTATTGACGTTGATGATAGCCGAGGACGGTCTGTACCGATTAACATGAACTTCATTGAAGAAGGTTATTTGTCGAAGGACACTGGTTGTGAATTGTTTGGAGCCACCGAAGCCCTAGAGTTTCACTCACTGTTTAACTACCGTAAGAAAGACGGCACTAACTACATCTTAGGAGCTACAGGCACACAGCTAAAACGGTACAACACTACTACTAACCTATGGGAAAACCTCCGTGGTGGTGCTGTTACCATGACTATCGCTACCCCTGCGGTCTTTACGAGAACAGCACACGGCTTTATCGCAGGTAATAAAGTAGTTTTTAGCACCACAGGAGCCTTACCGACAGGCTTGGTGGCTGGTACTACTTACTTTGTGATTGCTACCGGACTAACCGCTGACGCTTTCCAAGTCTCAGCTACCTTAGCTGGAGCGGCTATTGATACTACAGGCTCACAATCAGGCGTGCATACAGTAAATGCTGTCTACACTACAGGTGCAAGGTTTGGTTTCAAGGTCTATGACGACCTATTGTACTTTTGTAATGCGGTGGAGAACTACACTCGCTTTGATGGCACTGTCTTTACCGAGTACGCTTCGGCCCCCAAAGGGAATATTATTGAAATCTTTGAAGATAGACTGTTCGTATCAGGGGTATTAGCTGAACCACAGACCGCTTACTACTCAAACGTAGGCGTACCAATCACTTTTACAGGCTCAGACGTTATCAAGCCTATTGGCACTGATAAAATTACTGGCTTAGTCAACTACTTTGGTGCATTACTTATCTTTAAAGCAGAAAGTATTTGGCGACTAACCTTTATCTTTGAGCAAACAGTGGCATTATTTGTGCCAAAAATGGAATTACAAAATGGACAGTACGGAGCGTGTGCGAGAACCGCTATTTCATGGGTAGAGAACGACATTTGGTTCTTTACTGGCTTGGAATTGCGCTCAATCGGGTACAAAGACCAGCAAATTGGTGTCCTTGGGGTCAATGACTCAGTCTTATCAGACAAAATTAAGGAAACACTAGCAGGAATTAACGAAACTGACTTTGAAAAGATTGTCACCTTCTACTACAACCGTCGTTTCTACCTAACTGTACCGCTAGTAAGCCCTACTAACAACGTAACCTTTGTCTGTCACCTCCTGCATGGTAACGCATGGACGAAATACGCTAGTAGAATCAAGGCACAAGCCATCGACTACATGGAAATTGACGGTAAAACCTACAGTGCCAAGTCTGTAGCTCCCTTTGGAGTGCTTAAGTGGAATAATTCACTAAATGACAACGCTGTCGCTATCCCTGCTGTAGTACGCTTTATGAAAGTAGAGGATGTAGACTTCTCACGGTTCAATATCTACCGCTACCTAGACCTCATGTTCAAAGACTTAAACGCTCGTATCACCGTGACGCTACTCTTTGACCTACATGACAAACGATTGTTTGCTGAGAAGACGTTTCTCATTGGTTTGCCTGAAGAGAACGAGGAGAACAGTATCGCCGAAGTACCAGTAGGACACATGCTTATCGCTGACTCTTTTGGACAAGTGAATTTAACCTCACCTTTTCTTAAAAAGCGTATTTCATTCCTCTCTAAGAACCAAGCCATCGTGCTGGAACTGTACAACGACAAACTAGACGAGACGTTTACCATTTCGCAGTTTGCTTTTACCGGATTCAAGCAACCACGAAAGCAGTTTTCATCAGAAAACATTATTAGCATGGTATAATTAACATAACTTTATGGCTATCTCACAATTAGAGAATTTTTTCAAAACAAAAATCAAAGTCGCTACCTCAGCGATTGAGGGTAATATCTACGTGGACACAAAACCAACAGCAACTAACGGCTGGTTGGTTATTTCTCCCGGCAGCGAATCACTACGAGAGATTGTAAAGTACACAGGTACAGGTACAGACGGCACGGGTGACTTTATTATCATTGCAAACCTAGCAGACCGAGGAGTGGGTGGTACTACAGCACAAACACACGCTATCGGTGAACCAGTGCGAATGAACTACACCGCACAACACCAACAAGAGATTGACGATACGATTGACGCTATTGTAGCTGCCGGTGCGCCTAACGCTAGTACGAGTGTGACTGGTCTATCCCGATTAAGTGCAGCCCCAGTAGACCCACTTATACCGATTGCAGTGGGTACTAACGATACTAGAATGAACGCAGGAGCTGGTATGACGGCTAATGAAAAAGCCGCCTTAGCTGGTGGTGGGGACTTTGGTACACCAAGTGGGAGTAATAAGTTTGTGACTGAAGAAGTAGGGGCTTTCAAAACTGATGTTCAAGTCTTTACATCCAGTGGAACGTGGACAAAGCCAGCTGGTGCTAAAAAAATCCTTGCTGAATTATGGAGTGGAGGTGCAGGAGGAATGAATGGAGCTGTGGGTAATGGCCAAGTTGCCTCTGGTGGGGGTGGAGGCGGTAAGTTGGAAGGAATTTTTGTTGCTGGTGACTTGGGGGCAACAGTAACGGTTGCGGTAGGGGCAGGTGGAGCAGTAGCTAGCAATGGTGGTAGTTCATCTTTTGGCGCTTCTCTTGTTTGTGTCGGAGGACTTGCTGGTTCAAGTAATGTTGGAGGCTCAGGGGGTGGAATCGCAACAGTTGCTTCTAATGCTTTTGGTTTTGTTGGTGCTACTGGTCTAGCAGACTCTAGTGGGTACAATGCTGAGTTTGGAGGTGCAGGGGGTGGTGGCTCAAATAGCGCGGCAACAGCTGGGTCAGGTGGTGGTTCACTCTTCGCTGGGGCAGGTGGTGGGGGAGGCGGTGCAACCACGGGAACTTCAGGAACACAAAGAAGTGGAGGTGCAGGGGGTCGTTCAGGTTTTTATAGTGCTGGGGGCGGTGCAACAGGTGGAGCTGGGGTTGATGATGGAACAGCTGGCAATGGTGGCAATGGAGCAAGTGTGGGAGATGGTGGAGGAGGTGGTGGAGCTTGTGATACTGGTGCTAATGTTGCTGGCAATGGTGGCAATGGTGTTGCTTCTGGTGTTGCTGCTTCAGGCTTGAGAGTAGCAGGTGGTGGTGGTGGTGGTGGTGGTTCATCTCGCGTAGGGGGAACAGCAGGAACAGGTGGAACAGGTGGAGCAGGGTATGCAATAATAACTACATTCTTTTAATATGGCTGGCCTTACTAAAAAACAAATAGACCAACTAAGAGGACTTAAAGGGATAGACCAAAACCTATTAGCACGCTACGAACGATACAATAACTCAAGCGCTCCACAAGGGCAGGTTCTTGGTGCTAACACCACGCTACCAGCCGGACTTAACGCTGCTCAGTTAGGTGGTGCGAGTGGTATGGGCTTTGAAACACCAGAAGACCAAGCGGTTATCTCAGAGCAAACCCAGAATACCATACAAGCAGGTGGCTCACGGTCACAGGTGGGTAACTCAGTATCAAGCGGACAAGCCCAATCACTTCTTAAAGGTGTTGGACTACAAGGTATTATCGACCCTAAAATGCTTACTGGCAGGTCTTTTGGTGAAGCTACTACTATCCTTGCCCGCGAGCGAGAGAAACGAACAGGTCAAATCAGTACCAACACTTCATACTCTTTTAACCCCCAGACCCTTTCAGGACTGAAGAAGTCACTAGATAGAGTCCAACTAGGACTGACCGACATTCAAAGCGACCCTTTCAAGAGTAAGCAATCTATCCAAGACAAGATGAAAGCTACCCTAGAAGCTGGAGCTAAAGACATTGCTAACCTATTTTCTACTGCCGAGGAGCTACAAATGGCGATGCAGTCTAATCCCCAGATGGCACAGTTGATGAACACCTTTCAGAATATGGGCGGTGATGTTACTAACGTACAGGCAAACATACCCCCACAAGGCTCTACAATGCCCCAGAATCAATCTACTGCCGACTACCTAGGGAATATCAATAACCCAATGGCAAATAAGCAAGCCGAGGAACAGGCGATGAACGAGCTTATCCCTGAACGGGCTATCTACCAAGAGGAAATCATGCGTCAAGCGCAGATACCAGAAGACCTCAAGAACCTTTACTTCGGTACTGAACAAGAGATTGGTATCTTCCAAATGAAGAAAGCCCAAGCGCAAGAAGAAAAGCGTATCATTGAAGAACGTGAGAAAGATGACAAACAGTCCCTCCAAGCACAAGCTAGACTAGCTATTCAAAAGAACAGTGCTGAAGCGGCTATCCAAAAGAATCAAATCGAAGAGAACCGCCTTGCCGCTAAAAACTACATGACTGGCATGCTAGCTAAGTTAGGTGCGCTTACTACTACTGGAGCCGCACCACTAGCCTTGCAGACACTTGAAACCAAGTACCAGAACCAAGCCCAACAGCTAGACGTAACCTACAAGTTTGCTACTAGAGAAATTGAAAACCAACTAGAGACTAAACTCAATGACATAGAGAACGACACTGACTCAATGATTCTTAAACTAGAACAAGACTTAACTAAGGATTACGAGGATATTGTACGAGAGATACAAAAGGCACAACAGACTTCAGCCCGAGCTACCTACACCATTAAAGAAAAGTATGCGAGTGAGCTACGGGCGCGTACTACCAAGTACACAGCAGATATGAAAAAAGAAGCTGAAGCCTACGCTAAAAAGTTCCTTAAAACAGCAGGAGGGGGAATAGATGTAGCCGCACTAGGTCGGACAATAAGTGGAAATAGCTCATCAGACGCAATGGAAGGACAGTTTGTTCCTAAGAAAGGAGTCTTACTACCTAACGGACAGTTCAAAAAGATAAACTTAACCTTAGCAAACCAGAGAGATGTACAAAGCGGAAACATTTTTGGGACTTCAGGGATTCAATACTTTGTGGCCATGCCCGCCGCTGCAAGAAGCGAGGTAATTCTACAGGCGCAATCTACTGGTGCAAAGTTTGATATAAACTCGTTGCAAAAATTTATGGCAAACTACGATAAACAACAAAACAAACCAATTAGTGCAAGAGACGCAAGAAATCAAGCCTACATAGACAGCTTAGACGAAGATTAACAAATTACACATGAAAGATTGGATACGATTATTTACACCAAACATCAACGCCATCTTAGACGGTGGAAAGAAAAGCATCTTGCCTCAAACGCCAGTGCAGTTTGGTATACCTAGTAGCAATCAACTACCTAAGCCAGTTTTACCTAGGACAGCCAATAGTACGGAGCAGACAAGAGTGCAACCTGCGCCGATTGCACCAGCTCCTAATCAAAGCATGGTGCCAGCTCCGAAGCCTACCCCAGCTCAGATTAGGCAACGTGGCGGTACTATTACTGCGCCCAAAGTGAATCCTTTGCTTAATACCAGTTTTGCCGATGCGAGAAAACTAGGACAAGCAAAAGAGTGGATGCTAGCCCAGCAACAAAGTCGTAACGAAGCTAGTCGAGCCAAACTCCGAGAACGCCTTGGAAGTCTTGCACCACTTCTAGTCGGAACAGGAAAGCCAGAACTACCTACCAAACAGAAGGGTGCAATCGGCGTACTAGAGTCTATGGGGTCTGTAGCGCGTGAAAAGGGCATACCAGGGCTTTTAACTGAAGGGTTCGGTAACTTACTCAATCCTACACAAGAGGACGCTAATAGGCGTATATTTGAGTTTAGAGATAAGCTCATTGAAGCGGGTACAGACCCAGCGTTAGCAATGGACAAAGCAATTAAAAACTTAGCTAATCAAAACCCAAACGCTCCAATTCTTTCTAAGTTTAACGTACCCACTGAAGACCTTACACCGGAGGAAAAATCAGCCCTGCGCTTAACTAACTTTACCGAGAAGCTGTTTGCCGGACTTGATGCGCCTATCTTTTTAGGTACGACTAAGCCAGTAAAGATGGGACTTAAAACTCTACTCAAGCCAGCTAAATACACACCTGAAATGACCGAGGTGGTCACTAAGTTTGCCGAAGTAGCCAATGGAGTAAGTAAAGCTACGCCAGCCGAGAAAATAGAGATTAAGGAACTGGCTCAAGAACTAGCTGATGCTATGGTAGCTAAAGGCATTATCACCAAAGAGGCATCAACGAGTGGTGACAAAACCCTAGCCAATACCCTAAAGCAACACATGGACGAGAGTCTAGCTATTACCCAAGACGCACAACGCCCAGCAAAACAAGCCGAAGCGTCACGTGCCCGCGGTGGAGTATCTGATATTAAACAGCTAGTACAAACTACACCAGCCTCAGAAGCCATCGCTAAAGGACTGACGGAGGATGAGTTTGTGAAGGGGCAGGGGAATCCAGAAGAATGGGTGGTACGTAAACCAATCAAATTACCAGAAGAAGTTTTTCGTGGAACTAGCAAAAATACAGGTAGTGGTTTTGCAATGTTTGGGCAAGGTAGGTATACATCAACGAGTCTCAGTGAAGCAAAGAAATATGGAGATGTTTCTATATATGGAAAAGAATCAATACCTAGTAACCCTTTACAATTTGAAAAAACATCAGATTTTTCTCAATGGGAATACGCTGTAGCGAAACAGTTTGGACTTAGGAGAAATACTCTCTATCCCAAGAACAGCGGGCCAGATAATTTAGTAAAAGCAATGGGCTATGACGGAATAACTATAGGAAAAGGAAAAAGCATGATGTTGGTTAAGTTTAATGCAGACAAATCAACAATGTCTGCACCTAAAACCACCTCCCAACTCCGCGCAGAGTATCAGGCAGCTAAAGTTAAACAGCCAACAGCAACAGCACAGCCAGAAGCAGTACCGACACCCAGACTAGACAATCAATCCGTATCATCTGCTAATCTTACCACAGAAGCTAATCAACCTGTCAACCAGAAACTAGCAGACTTCAAAGCTGGCAAAGGTAGTATGGAGGGGGGATATGTAGCTAATCCATTTCAAGGAAAGCCAAAGGAAAATATCTTTACCCCCAAGTTGATTGCACCAACAGAAATTCCTAACTATAAGCGTTTGACCAATGATAAAGTATTTACTCGTCTACGTGAAGTTGTGCAAGATAGTTGGGTAAGAGCAAAAAAATTACAACAACAAAAAGGAGTTGTGACAAAAGAGGGGGCAAATCCATACCTTGCAGAAACGCTATATCATGGACGAGTGCATACTAGATTAGAAGAAACTAGAGATGTAATAAAGAATATAGACTTAGATATTGTTGCTTCTTCAAAGAAGTTACAAGTACCTAACAGTACCTTCTCTAAAGATGTGAACGAGTTTTTACAATCTCAACACGCCCCAGAACGTAATGCAAAACTAGGGGATGGAGCGGCTGGTATGACTACGGCAGAGGCTGAGGCAAATCTCGCCAGAATTAAAAACTCTCCGCAAGGTAAAGAGGTAGTTCGTATCGCTAATCAGTTGAGTGATTTAAACAAAAGAGTTGTAGAAGTCCTAAAAGACTCGCAAGTCATATCAGACGAGACATACAAAACACTAACAGATACATATAAAAACCATGTGCCACTTAATCGTGTCATGGACGAAACAGAAGACATTAGTCAAGCCCTAACTGGAGCTGGCTTTAATGTGCGTGGCACAGGCATCCAAAGAGCCAAGGGTAGTAGTCGTGAGGTATCAGATATTATTACCAACATTACCTCTAATGTACAGCAAGCTATTATCAGAGCTGAGAAAAACCTAGTAGATTTAAACACACTAAACTTTGCTCGCAACAATAAAGATTTAGGTTTGTTCGAGGTTATAAAACCCAAGGCAATGGGTACTGATTTTTCAGGTAAACCGATAATTGAAAAAATAACTGACCCTTCTGTTCTTGCACTAAGAGAAAATGGAAAGCCTATTTATGTCAAAGTAAATGACCCTAAACTGGCGGTCATGTACCAAAACGTAAACGCAGAACAAATGCCATCATGGTTGCAGTTTATCGGTACCATTACTAGAACGTATGCTGGTTTGCACACACGCTTTAACTACGAGTTTGCATTTGGTAACAAATTACGAGACATACAAGAAATGGCAGTAGATATGGCTTCTCGTAAAGAAATGGGCTTTAAGCAAGCGGGAAAGTCTATTACTAAAGAACCAGAATCTGTTTTAGCAGTAACTGATTTTCTACGAGGTAAGGACACGGCAGGGTTAAAACTATATCAACAAATGAAATTAGATGGGGGTACTACTGGGGGATTATCACTGTCTACTCGTGCAGATATTGAAATAGATATTGAGTCAATTCGTAAACTAAACAGAAGTAAACCAAGACAGGCAGCTGAAAAAGTAATCCGTGCGGTAGATGCTTGGAACACTATCTTTGAAGATAGTACCCGCCTGTCAGTGTACAAAACAGCGTTGAAAAATGGCTCATCAAGAACTGAGGCAGCTATGTTGGCTAAAGAAAGTACCGTAAACTTTAACAAAAAAGGAACTGGCGGAACTGTTATTAACTCTTTTTACATGTTCGCCAACGCCTCGATTCAGGGGACGACTAAAATGTTGCGAGCAATGAAAAACCCAAAAGTCGCTGCTACTGTAGTCAGTGGTGTTAGTCTTGGGGTATATTCTGTAAACGAGCACAATACAAAAGTAGACCCTAATTGGCGTGATAAAGTTTCATCGTTTGATAGAACTTCTAACTTAGTAATTCTGCTACCTACAGCAGACGGCAAAGAAGCAAACTTTATCAAGCTACCTATATCATACGGACTAAAGCCCATCAAAGTAGCTGCCGAAAACGCTTATGACTTTATGTCTGGCTACAATACCAGCGTGGCAGACGCAGCGGCTGGAATTGCAGTAGCCGTTGCTACCTCGTACAACCCTCTAGCAGGCGATGAAAGCATTGTTAGAACACTTACCCCAACTATCGGCAAGACTGCTATTGAAATACAAGCAAACAGAGCTTGGCACGGGGGCAGAATTCGACCTGACTTCAACGACAACCTACCAGACAGTGCTCAGTACTTTGATTCATTAAGCCGAACGCAAACAGGAAAAATGGCAATAAGTGCCACTGAATCTTTGTCTGAAAAGGGAATCATGGAAGTGTCCCCAGCAAATGTTATTTATTCGTACAATGCAATTATCGGTGGAGCAGGACGTTCAATTTCAAAATTGTTTAATACAGGAGCAGCAGTAGTTACGGGTGAAACACTTGAGCCAAGAGAAGTCCCGATTGCTTCAAGATTTTTTGGTAAGCTTAGTAGTGAGCAATCAGAGACTGGAGAGATATACAAAGTAAAAGAAGAGCAAGATACACTAAAAGCCGACAGACAAGTAAAGACGGAACGACTATACCAAGAAATAAAAGACCTCCCTAAAGCCCAAATAAAAGCTAGACTACAAGAGCTAGCGGTATCAGACCCAGAGATGCTTGATAAAGTAATAGACAAACTGTCTGCTCCTGAATTAACTAAGACTGAAAAAGCCATCAAGAGCCTTGATAACAAAGCTAGGGCAACTTACATAGACAAAAAACTACGAGCGATGCCTAAGGGTGAACGTAAGGCATACATGGCAAACCTTATTGAGAAAGGGGTGATTAGTGACGCTACATTAGAAGAGCTGGAGAGTCTGACTATTGAAAATTAACATGCCTGATAAATACCACACAGAGAGAGCCGTTATAAAAGTCGTCTTAAAAGAAGTCGATGATTTACTGATAGCCGAACGAGAGAAGACCGAGCAATCTATTACTAAGTACCTCACAAAAGAAGAGTCAACTACTTTAATTGAGGAACTAAAAGCCCTTATTCCTGAACCATTAACTCCTACCGAAGCGGAAAAAGTAGACTACGATAAGATTCTGGCCTACATAGTAGAGCAAGTATCGGCTATAAAAGTACGTGACGGAGTAGACGGAGTAGATGGAGTAGGTATTAAGGGTGTAGACGGTGTTGACGGAGTGAGTCCAACGCTAGATATACCAGCCATTGTCGAAGCCTTACTAAAAGTAATGCCTAAAATAGAAGTCGATGGGGTAGATTATGTTGGCATTAAGACGTACATAGACGAACAAGTAAAGAAGATTAAACCTCAACGAGCAGGAAAGTCTGGCGGTGGAGCTACCTCACTAGGTCAATTAACTGATGTGGTACTAAGTGGCTTAACACAAGATGCTCGGGGTAACTATATCTTAGGTGGTGGAGGTGGACACACGATAGAAGACGAAGGTACACCACTTACCCAAAGAACTAAACTAAACTTTGTCGGTGCTGGTGTGACTGTGACAGATGACGCTGGCGATGATGCTACTGTGGTTACAGTAACGGGTGGCGGTGATGTAGTTGGTCCAGCCTCAGCCGTAGACAGTAACTTCGCTGCCTTTGATACCACTACAGGGAAGCTAATAAAAGACAGTGGCAGTAAGGCTAGTGATTTCGCAACCGCAGCACAGGGCTCACTAGCAGACTCAGCCCAACAGCCACCAAGTGAAGGAGCTTTTGTAAACGGTGACAAGACAAAGCTAGACACTTACAGTGAAGCTAACCAAACAGCTAACAACGCTAAAATCTCTTTTGACTCCACTGCTAGTACAAAGGTAGGACACATCACCGTCACTCAGGCGGTCGACTTGGACACAATGGAGAGTGATATTGCTGCATTAGAGCAAGCAGTTGTTCTTAAAGGCTTATGGGACGCTTCGGCTGGTACGTTCCCTGGTGCTGGAACAGCTCAAGCAGGGTTCTCATATATTGTTTCTGTAGGAGGAACAGTAGACGGTATAGAATTTGTCGCTAACGACAGACTGGTAGCCATTTTAGATGACGCCTCAACAACTACTTATGCTTCCAACTGGCACAAGTTAGATTACACAGACGCGGTATTAAGTGTTGCAGGGCGTACCGGAGCCGTTGTGTTAGTTAAAGGCGATGTTGGTCTAGGCAACGTAGATAACACTACTGACGCTGACAAACCCGTCTCTACAGCCCAACAGACAGCCCTCAACCTTAAAGCAAACATACTCACACCAACCTTCACCGCCAACATCACCACCCCATTAATTATCGGTGGCACAGCCGTAGGTTCTAACCTAATCTACAAGTCCACCACTGGAGCAGGTACTGCAGCAGGTATTGCTCATCAGTTTACCGGAGGCACAGACGGGGCGACAGTGGGGATGACTATTTTGAATAACGGCAACGTCGGCATTGGGACGGCTTCGCCTGGCTCAAGACTTGATGTTGATGGGGACGTAAATATCTCAACGGGTTCTGCATACAGACTAAACGGAGCTGATGTAATCACTGCTCAGACCACTCTTGATAACTTCTTCTTTGGTAGAGCAGGGAATTTAACGATGACAGGTACCAGCAACATAGCCATTGGTGTATTCGCCCTCCTCAACAATACAACCGGCTCCTTCAACACAGCCACAGGTCGAAACGCCCTCCGCAACAACACCACTGGTGACAGCAACACCGCCAGTGGTGCATTCGCTCTCCTCTCCAACACTGCGGGTAACAACAACACCGCTTTTGGTCGAGACGCCCTCCTCAACAACACCACTGGTGACAGCAACACAGCTACAGGTCGAAACGCCCTCCGCAACAACACCACTGGTAACGACAACACCGCCACAGGTCTAAATGCTGGCTTCGACAACACCACTGGCTCTGACAACACTTTCCTTGGTCGCAACACTGGACGGGGTATTACGACAGGAAGTAACAACACCATCCTTGGTGCTAACGTCACTGGCTTAGCGGCTGGTCTTGCCAATAACATCATTATTGCTGATGGGGCAGGGAATCAACGTTTGAATATTGACGCCAGTGGCAACGTCGGGATTGGGACTACCACACCAACAGAAAAACTTGATATTGTCTCTGACAAAATAAGATTACGCACACCCAACACCCCGGCAAGCGCAACATCCGCAGGTGCAGTCGGCGAAATCTGCTGGGACGCAAACTATATATATGTTTGTGTATCGACAAACACATGGAAGAGAACAGCGATTAGCACGTGGTAATCTTAAATATCTACTACAGTTTTATTCCAACGAATGGGAGTGTATGGGTAACAACAACTTATTAACGTGTTATAATTATATAAAATATGAAAGACCCCTACGCCAAGGAGCGAGCTGAGTTCCAAAAAAACCTACCCTTAAAAGCACCAAAAAAAGGGGTAGACTATTTCACTGACCAAGAGAAAGAAGCTCTTATTAAAGAAGTAGTTTCTCGTATTCCCAAGCCAAAGAACGGTGAAGACGTAGACTATGACATTGTATTTACTTATGTAGTACAAGAGGTAGAGAAGGTAGTAACCAAACAAGTAGCCAAGATTCCAAAGGCTAAAGATGGAGAGCCTGGAAAAGATGCTGTAGTAGATATTCCAGCGATTGTAGCGTCACTTCTTAAAGCGATGCCAAAGCTAGAAGTAGAAGGAGTAGACTACGGTGGAATTAAAGAGTACATCGACAAGCAGGTTACTAAGATTAAACTCCCGCCACAACGGCAAGGCAAGATTGGTGGAGGGGCTTCTTCGTTAGGACAACTAACTGACGTTATTCTTGATGGTGTAGCCCAAGACTCTAAAGGTAACTACATTTTAGGCGGAGGCGGGGCTAGTTCTTTCCTAGCTCTCTCAGACACCCCAGCCAGCTACACAGGTGAAGAACTAAAAGTAGTACGAGTAAACGCCGCTGGTGACGCCCTAGAGTTTAATGCACCATCAAGTGGAGGTAACGCTCAGACAGCCGACCCACTGTCACAATTTGCACCAACTACGTCACTTCAACTTAAAGACACTATTTCAGACGAGACCGGCTCAGGAGCTTTAGTATTTGCGACAAGTCCAACCCTTGTAACTCCCGCACTGGGAACACCAAGCGCACTGGTAGCCACAAATGCTACTGGCACAGCCGCAGGACTGACCGCAGGAAATGTTACAACCAACGCAAACCTTACAGGAGTAGTTACTTCAACAGGAAACGCTACCGCTATCGCCAACGGAGCAATAAGTAACGCCATGCTTGCCAACGGCGCAGTAGCGAACCTCACAGGCACTAACTCAGGCGACAACGCAACTAACACTCAGTACAGTAGTCTTGTATCTAACGCCAATCACACAGGAGATGCTACAGGAGCAACAGCCCTAACTATAGCAGCCAACGCAGTAACCAACGCCAAGGCTGCACAAATGGCCACTAAGACCTACAAGGGACGTACTGCCGCTGGAACAGGTAACTCAGAAGATGTACCTGTTGCCACTTTAAAGACAGACCTTGTACTAGTTAAAGCAGATGTCGGTCTAGCTAACGTCGATAATACTACTGACGCTGCTAAACCAGTTTCAACCGCACAACAAACAGCACTCAACCTTAAAGCAAACCTCGCTTCCCCGTCTTTAACGGGGACACCTACCGCACCAACACAAACTGCGGGCAACAACTCAACACGTATTGCCACTACTGCTTTCGCTACAACAGCCCTCAACTTAAAGGCAAACATAGCTTCACCTACCTTTACAGGCACAGTAGTATTACCTAACTCACAGGCTCTTGTGACCCCAGTTCTAGGGACTCCTACATCAGTAACCCTTACTAACGCCACAGGACTACCGATTGCGGGATTAGTAAACTCAACATCAGCAGCTCTTGGTCTAGGTTCAATAGAACTCGGACATGCCACCGACACAACGCTTTCAAGAAGTGCCGCTGGTGTCTTAGCTGTGGAGGGAGTGGTAATTCCGTCTATTTCTTCTACGAACACAATCACAAATAAAAGAAACCAACCCCGTGTAAGCTCTAGTGCATCAGGCGACATTACACCAACAAAAGTAGACTTTGACCGTTATATTCGTACTGCACAATCAGCCGCCATTACTATAGCTAACCCCACTATGGACATAGGGGAGGTGGTGGCGGTACAATTGACTGACAACGCCACCGCTAGAGCAATTACGTTCGGTGCTCACTACTTTGGTCTTGACGGTCTGGCGTTACCAACCACCACTACTGTCTCAAAGGTGATGACGATGGTGCTGGAGAAAGTAACTGCCACCAAAGTATTAGTAAGTTACGTAAACGAAGCATAGTATGGATGGATTCACACTAAGTGCCAACACACTATTAAGAACGGTAAAAGACAATCGTGCTGACCGCATTGAGGTAGAGATTGGTGACTCTAAACAACTAGACTTTAAGCCACAATTCAAAATCAAGCGGTGGGATAACGAGGTGAATTTCTCTATTCGAGCGCAAGAAGAAGCGGGTGCAACTATGGTTGAAGAAGACGGTAAGGTTAAATACAAGGGTAGAAATGTTGAGGTTCACCAATACGAAAAGCCTGACGCTAGTGAAAACGGTGGGTTCGAGTTTGAGTGGGTGCTTAACAAGAAGCCAAAGAGCAATGTCTTGCGTACGACTATCCAGCACAAGGGGTTAGACTTTAAGTATCAACAAGCCCTAACTGAAAAACAAATAGCTGATGGGCTTGTGCGTCCAGAAAATGTAATTGGTTCTTACGCTGTCTATCACTCGACCAAGCGAGACAATATCGTTGGTGGAATGGAGTACAAGACGGGGAAAGCCTTTCACATTTACCGACCACATGCCATAGACGCTGACGGGGTAAAAGTTTGGTGTGAGCTGGATATTACCGAGGGTGAATTGACAGTGACAGTACCAGAGGACTTTTTGAATAAAGCCATCTACCCAGTGGTGGTCGACCCTACGTTTGGGTATACGAGTGGAGGGGCATCTTTTCGAGTAACTAATAATGGTTCTTCCGACGGTTCAATATATGGTAACTTGAACGATTCGGTGTCAGGTTCATTAAATTCTGTACATACTTATGTAGCATCAGATGATGTAGGGACGGCTTATTTCAATTTTGTTTTTGGTGATGGAGGTGCAACAAGAGCAGGAGTTACAAACATAATTAACTCAAGCCTAGGAGCTAACGTAACAGGAGCAAGCCCTAGTTGGAAAACCTATACAGCCAGCAATAAATCTTTTATAGCAACATCACGAGTGGGTCTTACTGCTTATTTTGAGTATCAAGGAACAAACCACCTAAGAAGTTACTATGACACAGGTTCTAATACTGATTCTTTTTTTATTACTGGAGATTCTAATTCTTACAATCTCGCAACCACGGTTTTAAATTCCATTTACGCCACCTACACCGCATCATCATCCTACAACCCAGCCTTCGCTCACCGCCGATTACTGTTATAATAATTAAATATGCAAACAACAAAAATAGACGAAAACACTATCGCAATTTCAAAGGTAATCCCGCAGGAAATTGTCCCAGCTAAAACAGAAGTAACTGAGTACAAGTACAGCTTCTTAGTAGAACAGAAAGTAGCCGTGGAGCAAGACCTTGCCAATGTCATCACCCGTCACGCTACTGAGTTAGCTGTCGCTCAAGCTAATGTTGATGAGGTGGTAGGACTGCTTAAGGAATGTGGAAAACTGGGGATAACAGCAGAGGAAGTAGCGATATAATAATCATATGAAAAATAAAACAACAGAAGTAGTAGACCTTATCGCCGAAGCCCGTGCCTTACTAGTAGCCGAGGAACAGAAAGCCCAGCAAGCATTTGTTGATGAGATAAACGCGGTGTGTGAAAAGCACGGGTTCAGTTTACAAACCAAAGCGGAGATAGTTGTTGCTAAGAAGTAGGATATGGAAACGACTGTTCTACTCGCCGCTCTCGCTATCGTATCTGCTTGTGTAGGTTCGCTGGTTTGGGTTATCAAGCACCTGTTTACCGAGATACTCCCTGTGATACATAATTTGGTAAAAGTTACTGAACTCAATACGGAAGCTACTAAGTCTTCTGATGCCTACCTAAGAGAACGCAACGGGCGAGATAGCCATTTTCATACTGAGGTGATGGAGGCATTAAAGGCTATCAAAGGACAGTCTAAAAACCAGCATGTAGATGAGCAGACCGTACAGCATCAGACAGTTAATAACAAAACGTAGTATGAAAATACTCCTATACAGCGACCACAAATGGACTGAAAAAAGCTTTCCTTTTATATTAAAACAATTAAACCGTGCTAAGGGTTTTGACTTCACTGAGATTGTACGCGTTCCTGCACCCAAAAACGTGCCAGCGTTTATACCGCAATCTAATGGCTACAGCTATCCTGACTGGACATGGTTCTATGAGAAACTATCTAAGCCTTTTGAAATAGAGTATGACTTAATTGTCTGGCATGAAGCTAGAGCCTTTGGACAAAGTTTACAGAAAGGAGCTAAACTTCTACACAACGGAGTGTACGACGCGCAAACAAAAGACACTATTTTTAACTGTGTTGTCTTTGCTGGTAACAGGGCTACCGACCAAAGAACAAAAGCTCACCATCTCCTCTATCCAAACATGACCGACTTCGAGCGTATCTTTATTCACGAAGTGTCACATGGGGCTTCTCGTTTCAAGGGAATTGACCAAACCCACGTTTGGGATTATGAATTGCATAATATCCCAGGTGCTTTTGATACCTACGATGTATCTCTGTACAAACCACAGCGGACACTTATTAGTTTGCTCAAGCAAATGCTGGAACTTCTTACAAAAAAAAAGACTAGTG
>Ga0306898_1000203_pt1 | contig 24661 bp, 17 predicted proteins | sample AntRauMFilla1564_FD_190424 | JGI IMG/M metagenome (GOLD analysis project Ga0306898, IMG submission 190424) | Saline lake microbial communities from Rauer Islands, Antarctica - Metagenome Filla 1 #564 (v2) (version 2) | ecosystem: Environmental > Aquatic > Non-marine Saline and Alkaline > Saline ...
GGCCGACGCGGCGCGCGTCTTGGCTCGCGCGGGGTTGACCGGGGGCGCGCTGTACGCATCGCTGTGCACCGACAGCAGTGGCTACTGCGACCTGTCTTGGCTAGATCACATTGCCAACAACTGCGCCCCCACGGCCACCGACCGCTGGCTGTTGGTGGTGACGGACCGGTTGCTGCACACGCTGCTGAGCCAGAGCAAGTGGACGCCGTCGGTCGAGTCGCGTGCCGTGCTCGTGTGCCTGGGCCAACCGACTGTCGATGGCTGGGGGGTGCGCGGTGATACGCTCAGCGGGTCGGAGCCGGCGTCTTACACCGCTGCCCTGCGCGACCACAGCTCGCTGTCGCTGGCTTCGATCGAAGCGACCGGCGAGCTGGCCGTGCTGGTGGCCAACGCCAGCGATTTGATGGTTGGCCCAGACAGGCTAATTGCCAACGCGCGCTTTGAGCAGTGCGTCGTAACGCCCGTGCTGGCCTACTGCCCTGACCCCACCGTCTTGCGCCGAGCGGCCGTGTGGGTGTGGACCAGCCTGGACGCTGTCGAGTGCACCGACTGGGCCGGGGTGCTGGCGTGCTACCAGTCCACACCCGCTCGCCCCGATCTGCCCGCGCTAGTGTGCGCCGAAATAGGCGCTACCTCGGACTAGGCTCGCTTTCCTCCCTCTTTTTGCTTAACAAAAAAGATTGTTCTGCGTGCGCGGGCTTGATCAATTGAGTCAGTCGGCACCCACCATTGCATTCACAAACTGCGCTACGGCCGGGTAGTGCGGCGAAGCGTCGTCCGCTTCAACCCACTTGCCACTTGAAAGCCACAGCGCCACGCTCGTCATCAGCTTGGCGTGGCCAGCCATTGCCTTGGTGTGCTCGGTGCCGGGCAGCGGCTCGATGGCTGGCGACACGGTGGCCAAGCGGGCCACAAACCACAGCGCCATCACCCAAGAAACCTTGGCGGCCGACGCCAGAAACTTGGCCCGTTTGGCCGCCAGTGTGTCAGGTTTGGTGCCGGGGTCGGGAATTACAAGGGCCAGAGCCTCGCCCATCAGTCTGTCCTCGGTGTCGGGCAGCGGAAGCCGGCCCGTGCGCATCACGTCCGCCAGCGCCATGTCGTCCCGGCGCGCATTTCCGCGCTTGAGCGTCGCGCCCGACCCCAGCAGAGTTTCCAGAGTGACGTGGTCGGCGCTGTCTTCCCAGCGCGCTGCAAGGGCTGGCGAAACGACAAGGTGGAGAGCCATGACTGCAATTGGACAAGCACATGCAGACCTCTTGCTACCGTCCCGCAGTTTACTTTTACAGCGAACCCATCAGGCTGGCATCGTCACTGGCATCGCCACTGGCATCACTGTCGCCGCTGTCGTCCAGGAAGGTGCCCAGCTCGCTGTCGTCGCTGTCGTCGCCACTGTCGTCATCGTCCAAACCCATCGCCAGTGGCGCGTTGGGCGCGTCAACCAAAGGGCCCAGCACCGCGCCTGTAGCCAGTTCGGCCGCAGCGGGGCCTCGGCACTCGGCATCTTCGCACCACAGGCACAGGACCTCGCAGTAGCGCCGAAACGTGCTGTTTTTGACGCTGACTTGCTGCCCGCACCGAGTGCACATGATCCACGCGTGCGGGCCAACTTGCACCACGTGCCCCACCAGCGGAATGGCCACCACCGCGTTGCCCGACCCCGACGTGTTGAAGCACCAGCGGCAGTACTCGACCGTCACGCTGTCGCCCACGCTGCCGTAGATGGGCGTCTTGTCGCGGCGGTCCTTGTTGTACTCGCGCGACTGGTCCTGCGTAATGTAGCCGCACGTCAGGCAGTGGTGCAGCACCTTGGGCCGGGCCCATCCGTCGGCTTGAGACAGCAGCTGTTGGTTGACGAGCGTTTCGCTGACAAACGTGGCCACCGGCAGAGCCGCCTTGAACTGCGTCTGCAGTCCAAACGGAAACCCGCTGACCGCAGCCTGCGCGCGCCAGCGCACAAGGTCCAGGCTCCCAAAGGCGTCGGGGTTGGCGTCAGCTGGGCGAGTGCTCTTGTCGTACCAGCGCGCCCGCAGCGCCCGGTTCTTTAGCTTGATGGCGTTGGGGCTGATGAGGTCGGCCAGCAACGGCGTGTTGTCGACCGTGCGACTCTTGCACGTGTTGGCAGCGTCCTGCAGCACCCAGTACGCGTCCATCATGGCCAGCTGCCACGACCGCCGCAGCGGCATCTGCCACACCCGACCACCCAGGTAGCTGGCCACGGCCATCCACAGGTAGACACGCTGCTCGACCGTCAACCCCGGCTCGAGCGGTGCCAGGCCGGCAGTAAAGCGCTGGCGCAGCGGCGTGTCAAAGCGCATCTCGTGGTCGATGCGGTCGTCCACCAGCGCCTCGAGCACCACCGTCGGAAACGTCATGGCGTGCTGAGTCACCAGCCGCGTAGCCTTGGAGCGCGAGCCTGTCAGCAGGTAGTGCAAGATTTGCTGGGGGACCAGCTCCATGTCGCGCACCGGTCGGGCCAAGTCGCTAGGCATCAGGCGACAGGTGGCCAGCAGGGCCGTCTCAAGGTCGGGCAGCGGCGGTAGCGCGCCTTGGACGACCCACTTGTCGCTAAGGGGCGACGTAGGAGTCGATGAAGCGAGACAGGCCGGCTCCGAGTCCCCAGTCGGCCACGGCGCTCCCATCCATGTTTCCGGGCGCTGCACCACCCGCAAGAGCTGGGCCTGCAGGTAGTGGATCCAGGGCCTCAGCGCCAAAGCGCTCGAGGATGCATCGGACCCGAGCCACTCCTTGCTTCGCTGCATTACGAGCGCTGCCGTCCCGCATACAGCGCGTCGAAACAGTAGCGGGCAGGGCGCAGAGCTGCCAGGGCACGTAGACGCCCATGGCATCTCGCGCTTCAACGTCGGGTCGGCGTCCTGCCAGGCCTGTAGAGAGCTCCAAGCCCTAGGCAGGCGGCCCAGCGCAACGTCAGCCACCACAGTGTGCAAATTGGGCCAGGCCGCCAGCGTGGCCATGGCCTCGTGCGCGTTGGCCCCGGCCAGGTGCAAGCGGTATCTTACTTGCTCTTCCCAACTGTGCTGCATGGGCTGCGGGTCCAGGCGAACGCCGCACGGCAGGCCTTGCGCATCGCGCGCAATGCGGGCCACCAGGCCGTAAGTAGCCCAAAACGGCATGGGCATGACAAACCCCGACATCCGGTCGAGGGGCGCGTGGCCTGGCAGCATCAGCCAGTCGGGGTGGATGCCGTCGTTGTCCACCCCCGCAAACATGCTGATGCGCTGCTCAAACGTCTGGCCCAGCCCTTCAACGGCCGAAGCCACTCCACACTGCATGGCACACTTGTTTTGCCAGTTGAGCAGGCACGCGACGCACTGGCGCAGCGGCGCGTCAATGGGCAGCTGGCGCGACGCGTCAAACGTCAGCAGCTCGGCCGGGCTCAGGTACACTGCCAGGCGGGCGCAGGGCAGGCGGCGCACAAAGTCTTGGACGATGCTCGACGGACAGCTCCGAAAAAAGCTCTCGGCCACGCAGCCCGGCTCGCTAGCGCACACGGGCCAGCCCAGGCCCGGTTCGGGGGTGCGCAGCAGGCGCTCCAGGTGTTGAAAGCCCACCTGGTCAATCCCAACGCGCGCGCTGCTGGTGACGAGGGGCACCTGCTTGCGGCGCACAATTTCGAGCTGGAGGCGCGCCTCGAGCCACTCGGGGTCCGTGGCAGCGTACCGCAGGCCGTGCTGGTCGTGCACGCAGTCTAGAATATGCTCGGTCACCGTCTGGCTGCCGGCAGCTCCGTCAGCGACAAGAGCCATGGCAAGCGTTTGCTGGGGGGAAATGCCTCGACCGCGCCCCTGCCGTCGCCGCTAGCGTAAAGGGCGCTCGCTGCAACCACAATGCTGACAATTTAATTTCTGGCTGAAACATCTGTTGCCGCCACCCACGATGGCTGACCCACAAGCCAGGCCAATTTTATTTTTGGGTTACGTGTGCCAAATCGACTTTGGGCTGCCTCAGATTTTGATTTTTTTTTCATCCAAATCTCAAACCTCGGAAGTCTGGTTCTCAGCGATCTGGTCAGAGCCAATCTTCCGAGAAGGGATGACAACCTTGACACGTCCTAAAATAGCATCTCAGTCTTAGTATTAGGAAGAGACTAAATCCTATGGTTAGGATTTAGTCTTGCGAAGGGACAGAGACTGAGATGCTATTTTAAGGCTTGTCAAAGTTGTCATCTCCTCTCGGAAGATTAATTCTGGCCATGTCGCTGAGAACCAGACTTCCGAGGTTTGAGCCTCGACCGAAAAAAAATCTCAAAGCTGAGGCAGCCCAAAGTCAATTTGGCACACGTAACCTCAAAAATTATACACGCGTTCCTTTGGCGTGTATAATTTTACGTTGAGTTACGTGTGCCAAATTGACTTTGGCCTGCCTCGGATTTTATTTTTTTTTTGGTCGAGGCTCAAACCTCGGAAGTCTGGTTCTCACCGGGTCGTCCAGAGCCAATCTTCCGAGAAGGGATGACAACTTTGACAAGTCCTAAAATAGCATCTCAGTCCTAGTCCCTTCGTAAGACTAAATCCTATGGTTAGGATTTAGTATCCTTACAATACTAAGACTGAGATGCTATTTTAGGACGTGTCAAAGTTGTCATCCCTTCTCGGAAGATTGGCTCTGACCAGGTCACTGAGAACCAGACTTCCGAGGTTTGAGCTTTGGATGAAAAAAAAATAAAATCTGAGGCAGGCCAAAGTCAATTTGGCACACGTAACCCAGCGTAAAATTATACACGCCAAAGGAACCGCGTGTATTATTTTTGAGGTTACGTGTGCCAAATTGACTTTGGGCTGCCTCAACTTTGAGATTTTTTTTGGCCTTTGGCTCAAACATCGGAAGTCTGGTTCTCAGCGATCTGGCCAGAATTAATCTTCCGAGAAGAGATGACAACTTTGACAAGCCTTAAAACAGCATCTCAGTCACAGTCCCTTCGCAAGACTAAATCCTAACCATAGGATTTAGTCTCCTTACAATACTAAGACTGAGATGCTATTTTAAGGCTTGTCAAAGTTGTCATCTCTTCTCGGAAGATTGGTTCTGGCCAGGTCGCTGAGAACCAGACTTCCGAGGTTTGAGCTTTGGGTGAAAAAAAAATCAAAATCTGAGGCAGCCCAAAGTCAATTTGGCACACGTAACCCAGCGTAAAATTATACACGCCAAAGGAACCGCGTGGGAAAGGTACAGAAGTGGCGCCGCGTGCTGACAATGCAGGAAGAAGAGACTAGGAGGAGACCGAGACTGGAAGTCTATTTTAGGGCTTGTCAAAGTTGTCATCTCTTCTCGGAAGATTAATTCTGGCCAGGTCGCTGAGAACCAGACTTCCGATGTTTGAGCCACAGACCAAAAAAATTCCAAAATCTGAGGCAGCCCAAAGTCGATTTGGCACACGTAACCCAAAAATAACATGTCGGAGTTTTGTTTGGCGGGCAGCCATCGTGACTGCAGACGGTAAAAAGAGCGGACATCGCCCGGTGAGCAGCGTTTGTGCGGCAGCAGGCGCGGGCCTGGCCGCAAAAGCGGCATTTTACCATGGCTGACATGCAGCAGGAGGTCCCAGTGGAGTTCCCAGTGGAGGTCTACTTTGAAGGCGGTGGGCCGGGCGCAGTCGGGCTGCCCTGGGTGAGCCAGGGCGCAGGCACTGTGATGCAGGGCCCGTGGCTGCAGCGGAGTCACGGCTGGACTCTTACTGTCGTGGGGGGCATGTACCCGGGCGGTCGTGCTTTCTACGACATTGGACCAAACACCGTCTTTGAGCGGAGCAGCGTGTCGGACTGCACCTGGACCTGGAGCGACCCGACCGCCCTCAAGCCGCCGACGCCGATTGCACTTCGCTTCAAGCCGGCCCGTGCCGGCGACGCGTTTGTGCTGGTCACGGCGACGCGTTTTGGGTGGATCGACCTGCGTGACGCGCTGCTCGCCGGCATCAAGCGCGACTGCGACTTTTGGTCTGCTAGCGCCAGCGACGACGACGACGACGACGATGCGGCGGCAAAACTCGCGTTGGGCTGCAGGCTCGTCAACATTGCAGCGACGGCAGCAGCCCCGCCTGCCGCTCTATCCGAAAAGACACCGGGCTACGCCGGCATCTTCATGTGGATCTACGGCGACGAGGGCATTGGCAAGACGCTAGCGGTCGAGCTGGCCTACGGGGCGCAGGTGCTCAAGCTGACGAGCGCTCAGCTGGCCACCCCCGAGGCCTACGCCACGGCGCTGCAAGAGAACCACAAAGCGCAGTCGGTGCTGCTGGTCGAAAACGTGTCTGACGACATTCCGTGCAGCATGCTAGACGCCCTGGGGAGCAGCCAAAGCGCGCTGCCGGGTCCAGGGTGGCACAAGATCGTCTTCACCAGCCGCCGCAACCCGGCCTCGTTTGTGGCTCAGTCGCGAATCGGCCAGCGGTGCGCGGCCATCGGCGCTTTGTGGCGCCTCGACACAATCCGCTGGGGCAAGATTCGCGCGTCGGTGGTTGACTGGGCTGGTGGCTGCTCGTTCCGCAGCCTGCAAGAGTTTAAGACGGCCGTCGAGCACGGTCGGGTGGCCAAGCCTGTGGCGGACCACCCCATCGCAGCGCTGTGGTGCTGCTAGCTCGATTGACGCTTGTTTTGTGTTTTTAATTGATTCGTTGCACCCCCCCTCAAACAAGCAGCGCAACAGCAATCCCGATGGTTTCGGCCATGCGGAGGATGCAATGCGTGCAAACACGATAAAAAAATGATTGAATTTGGGTGCTCAAGGGTCAACCTCAATGCCATGCCGAACTCGCGCGTGCACTCTGTAACTGCGGTGCGCTGCTAATGCTAGGTCAACGCAGGCCAGAGCGTCGTTGAGCGCTTGAGTGTAGGCAGCGTGGAGGTGCGGAAAGGCGTACTGCGTGCAGGACACACCGTCAACAGTAGCCGCTGTTGCGATCCACAGCCGGTATCTGTCGACGACGTCGTTGGCGTGTTTCAGGGCCTGCATCGTCGTGTCGCTCTCCTGCTTCAGCATGCACATGCGAAGGCTGTGGACTGTGCACAGGCACGTTGGTAGCGGGTCCATGGCGATCGCTCAAACAAGAGCCGCTGCAGCAGTTAAAACAAGCAAAAAAAAAATGGCGCTTTTAGCGCGGCAACAGAGTGTCTTTTTTTGGCCGACATGCTCGACGCGGCGCTCCGGCGCGCGTCTGAGACAGCGGCGCTGGGCTCTACCTTGCAACGCGTCTTGCAGAACCCCGTCAACGCGGCCACCATTGCCGGGCTGGCGTGGGGCATGGCGCGGCGCTACCACACAGCCCATCTGGCCGGACCGGCGGCCCCATAAGCCTGAATGGCGGCCCTTTTTAGTGCTTGGGTCGATCAGTGCAGTTTTTTCTCAGAATTGAGCCATTTTTTTCAACCCTGGGCTGCCCTGTCGGTGCTTGGCTCTCCTCTTTTTTTTCTCGACCCCTCTTTGATAACGCACCATGGACACGCTGGACGACGGTCCGCCGCCGCTGATGGCCGCGCCAGGGGTTTCGCCTCTGATACCATCTACCCTGACAATCACTGATGCGCCCCAGCCAACTTGGCTGGCTCAGGCCCCGCCGCCAGACTTGCTGCTGCTGCCAATGACGTCTTCCGACATCGAACGTCTTTTGGCCGACACAGACGCGTTGGTGAGCAGCCCCAGCGCCGGCACCAGCAACAGCGCTTTTGTGCACGGCGGTAGTGGCGACGCCATGGTTGCGCCGCCGCCGCCAATGCTGCCGATGGTCGTGGTTGCGCCTCCGCCGCCTCCGCCAGCCCGGCCAATCCGCACGTGCTTCTTCAAGAGCACGCCCGACAAGGACACGTACGAGGTGGTGTACTCGGCAGCGCACTTGGAAGTGTTGAAGTTTGAGGGCGACGTGTACTGCTACTCCCTCGTGCCCCTCGAGATACCCTACAAGCCGTGCGGTGTCTTTCTGCAGCAGCACTTTGACCGGGCGTTTGTCCAGTTTAGTCTGACACAGCGGCGCGGCAACATTCGCCCCCGGCGGATCGAAGTGTGGCTCAACCCCGAGCTGGAGCAAAAGTTTTACGCTTTTCAAGACGTGCTCAAGCGCAAGGGTGACAGCCTGCAAGAGCTGTTTGTGTTTCACGGCAGCACGCCCGCCTGTCTACGCTCCATCATGTTTGAAGGGTTTTTGATTGGCGGGCACGACGTGCACAAGCAGCACGGCTCGGTCTACGGCCAAGGCATCTACACTTCGCTGTGCGTGGACGACGCCATCCAGTACAGCAAGGGTGGTCGAGCCGTCATGATGTGCCTGTCGCTGCCTGGGCTCCATTCGCGCCTTGAGGAAGTTACCTCGGACAGCTGGAGCCCGCGCAACCAGTGGCGCGTGTTTCGCAAGCCTGAGCAGCTGCTGCCCATGTGCATTGTGACCTACTAAGCGCTTCTGGACTGACCTGAACTGAATTCACTTTTTTTTTTACCACCGTGCCAGCGCCCCGCTTTTAGACGCAAGTCGCGGCCATGGCATCGTCCTCCGAGCCCGTGCTGTGCGCACTCTCCGACACCGCGTTTGACCTCGTGGTGTTGGCGCTTTTGGCTGGGGCAGGCCAGGGCTTGCTGCTGCCGCTTTGCGTTTGGTTGTCGGTTCGAGAGACGCCGGGCTTTGGCCCCAATGTTATTGCGGGCATGGCGCTGCTGGCCGCCTTGTCGCTAGCGACACTCGAGTACATGGTCACGCCATCGCTGTCGCCCAGTGCCAGCAGCCGATAAGAGCTGGCGTGACCAAGAGAGTGGCTAGCGTGTGTGTCTGCTGCTACGCGCTGATCTGAATTGAGCCAGCTACTTTCTCTCATTTTCACTTTCATTTTCGCTCTTTCCTTGGTCATGGGGGTACCGGTTGTGCTAGCCCGCGTGCCGTCGGCGGAAAAGCTGGGCGAGGCCTGGTGGATTGAGCTGAGCATGCACGCCATCAACTGCGCGTGGAGCGCAGCTCGCGATTTGGCGCTTCAGATTCTGAGCAAGGCCGCGTGCTCAGAGCACCATCAAACCGCGTTTTGGGAGATGCTCTGCTGCGCGCTGAACGACGGCGTGCCGGGGCTCGACTTGGCCGACGCAGATGACGCGGTCGAAGCCAGCGCCTACATGCAGCACACGCTGTTTTGCCTGATTACCAGCGCCAACTTGAAAAGCGCCAATCTGGCTACGCGGCTGCTGCTGCTGGCGGTGAGCGAAGACTGCCGCCGCACTGCTGGTGTGGCGCCAGCCGATTGGGTGGTGGGAGTGGCCGTGTCGGCCGAGGAGATGGCCGACGACCCCGTTCGGTGCCACCGCGTGTTTGGCTTTGCTGTTGCGTACCACGGCCTGCGCCGCGCCCTCAAGAACCCTGTGCATGTGCTCCGGACAGCACTGCTGCCCGCTCTATAGAGCTCCGCCGGTCGCCCGTCAGGTTTTTGAACGTTTCAAATTCAATTCAAAGACAGTCGTCGTGCCCGCTAAAAAACACTCCGCCGCTCCGAGTCGACATGTTTTCACGGTTGGTTGTCCGTTGGGAGCGTCCGCTAAAAACCACTCCGCCGGTCGAGTCGACCACTTTTGAGAGTCAGAGTCCGTTGGAGACGGCGGCAGACTGGACCTAGCCGTGTCCGCTCAAAAACGCTCCGGCACCTTATCAGCGCGTTGGTTTAGTACTGGCACGTCCGCCAAAAGTCCCTCTGCTCCGCTGACTCGAGAAACGGACTGGTTCACAACCCTAGCCGTGCCCGCTGAAAAACACTCCGCATTTCCAAATGTTCGGCCGCTGCACGCCGTGTTGTCCGCGAGAGAGTCCTCCACCGCCCCAATGTTCAGTCCAGCACATCGTCCGCTCAGATGTGCTCCGCGGCGCCTTGTTCTGCCGAGAACAAGGCGCCTATTTTTAGCGGCTGGCCGAAGCGTAGGCCCAAGGCAGCACCAGCAGCGCGTAGGTAGCTGCGCCCACGGCCGTGAGGATGGGCAAAAAGTGCGTGGCGTCGTCCAAGGGGTATATCTGGCAGGGCTGGGCGTACGAGCTGTACGCCACAAAGCACGTTACGGGCAGCAGCATTTGCAGTGGGGTTCCGGTGATGTGGTAGGGCGTGTTGGCGGCAGCCAGCCAGATGGCACCTGGCAGCACGGCGTGCTGCAGCAGGTGGCCGTTCAGCACCGTAACGAGGCTGTGCTGGTACGTCTCGGCAGCCGCCCGAATGCCGCACGATTCAAACAGCAGGTACACCGACACCCAGACGCCAACGAAAAAGCCAAGGTGGATGGCCACGCTCAGCGCCCCGCCCACCCAGCGCTGCGCGGTATCCGGCAGCGGCCGTAGCGTCTGGTCAAGCCCCGCCGAAACACCGCACAGCACCAGAATGGCCGTCAGGTGGATGGTGGTAAAGTAGTAGTAGCTGTTGGACACGGTCAGCACGCCGGCTGCCACGAGCACTGGTATCCAAAGGGGTGACGGTGCGCTGCTGGCCATGAGTGCTTGTGGGGGTTTTTCTTATTAAAAAAAAGGGGAAACGGCACGGCTAGTCTAATTTTTGTTGGGGGGGAGAGAGGCGACAAGTCGCTTCAGAAAACACTGCTTTGTAAGCTCGGGCTCACGACCCAGGCGGGCTTTCGGTGGGCCAAAACACGGCCGGCACTCGTTTGGGGCCATACGCCCGAGGCTTGGCGGGCGTGCCTGCAAAGGCGTTGAGGTGCACCCAGGCCACCTGGGCCATGGCGGCCGAGGCGTACTCTAAGACAGGCGCTGCTTTCTTGTTGCGGTCGACATACAGCGGCTGAACGGGATGGAGCCGCGGGTCGATGGCCTGCCGCAGCGCTTCGGCAACAGCCTTGTCGTCCAGGCTCGTGTCGGTGCGCACCAGCGTCAGCTTGGCCATGCGGTCGATGCAGCTCAGCCACCGGTTGTTGTGCATCAGCGTGCTGCCGGCAGGCGCTTTAAGCTTGCCCAGTACCTCGGCGGATTGCCGCCTGGACACGCTGTCGGGCCAAAACACCTGGATGCCCACCACGCTGTCGCGCTCGTTCCAGATGGGGTACGCAAACATGCAGGGTGCCGTTGGATGATGCGCCAGCGTCTGGATCAACCGGGCCGCGGTGTACTTTGTGATGTGGGGCACGTTGGCAGCCGTGATCTGGTACGGACGAAACGTTGCATACTCCGTCTCGGGTCCGGCCGCTGTCCAGTTGCGCCCAGCGAGGTTGGGCAATCGCATGCAGGCCGCATCGTCAAACGCGGTCGTGGCAGGCGGCTGTGCGACCGCGCGCGCCGCTGGCTGGTCGGCGTGGTTGGCGGCCCTCGGAGTGTCGTCAGCAACAGCAGCAGCAGCAGCACCGCTGCCGGCGCCCCGCTTTCGCGCCCTTTCCTTTTCCTTCCACGCCTTTTTCGCCTTTTCTCGCTGCTGCTGCTTCTGGCTGGCGTTGGTCGACGCACGGGGTTTCTTGACGGCCCGGGTGCGCTCGACCAAGCTGGTGTTGGCCTTCTTGACAGCGGCGGCGGCGGCCGCGTGGAGCTGCTTGGACTCTTCGTGCCGCACCCGCATCTCGTCCTTGTACGTGCTGTTGAAGCGGCCGATGCTAAACGCCGTGTCGCCAATATCGACCGTCGTGCGCTTGGTAAACTTTTTCCGGTCTACCAGGTCGCGCTTTGGCTCGTGTCGGCTCTGATGCTCGTGGTAAAACATGTCGCGCGCCTCGACCGTCTCGAATTCAATCACTAGACCGGACGGCGCCTTGGGCGGCTGGTCGGGCCGGACGCGCGGCACTTGCGAGTGCGCCGCCACCACCGAGACGTTGTTGACGTACGCGATTATATCGCGAATCTGCTTGGGCGACAGGTGGGCTTCCTTGACCGTCGAGTCTCGTACCGTCTTGGGCACGCGCTCCTTGGTAAAAACCACCGACCGGTCGGCCCGCGTCGCCCGACTCTTCTTTTCGCCAAGCTTGCGGTCGTCGCTGGCGGGCGGAGCAGAAGGCAACGGCGGGGCGTGATCGCGACCCCGACCTTCGGGGGTGCCACGGCCACGGCCACGACCACGACCACGGCCACGGCCACGGTTGTTGTTGTTGTTGTCGTCGTCGTCGTCGTCGCCGTCCTCGGGCGTTGGTTCGCGCTGGAAATCTCGAACGCGGGGGCCCTGGGGTGCACGGTAGACACGGGCCAACAGCTGGTTGTAGGGGTTGCTAGGCAAGTGATCAAACTCGCTGGCAATGCCCTGGAGCGCCTTCAGAACAGACTCACGCGTGGCAGGCGCCAGCACCTCGTAGACCAGCGCCGCCACGCCGCCATCGGGCAATTCTTCCGTTGCGCGGAACTGCCAGACGTGCGCCTCGACCGGGAGGCGGAGCGCTTTGACCCGGTTCTCAAAGGCGGTTTTCGTCTGCCTGTTGATGCCTGGCCGATTCACGGGTCGGTCTGGGTAGTGTCGGCTGACCACAATAGTGCGGTCCCAATCGAGATGATTGCTGGCCAGGTCGACTAGAATGCCGGCCGATCCGTCGGGCATCAGCGCTTTGGCGGCCTGGTGGGCACCCCTGCGGCGCTCGACTGACCGAAACACAAAGTTGGGGGCATCAAACACTGTCTTGCCAGGGTCGGGCGTGGCTTCAAACTGCGCGTAGAGAAAGGTCTCGAGCAGCTGGGTGTGCCTGTGGTTGGTGGGCACGGTGGCGGTGCGGCTGCTGGTGTCGAGGGCAAAAAAGGCGTCGGGGCACAGCTCGACGGCCGCTCGGGCCATGGGCTTGCTGGAAAACGCCACCCGCGCAGCGCCAGCATCGCCAGCCTTGGCGTTGTGGCGGTCAGCCACCATCACCGTTTCGGGCAGCAACATGACTGGAATGCCGCGTTGGTCGCGCCACTCGTACAGCTGCGTCCGCAGCGCGCGCTGTAGCTTGTGCAGGCTGGCCTGATCGCGCGGCTTGTTGTCGGCGGGCTTGAGCAGGGGGTCTCCTGATGCGCCAATGTACTTGCCGGCGTTCTTCTCGAGCCATTCGGGCGCAATGCCTACAATGCCTGCGCCACCCGGATACCAATGCGTGCACGTCAGGTTGGTCCAGCGGCCAGGCAGACCCTCAAAGGGCAGGCCGCTCAGCGTCCACTTGACTTTGTGCATTAGGTCGGCCGGAACGTCGCGCACATTGACGCACAGCGACGAAAATCGCCGCGATCCGTTTGATCCGTTGCTGGCTGGAAAAGGGTTCAGCGGGTCGGGCGTGACACCAATGCTGCGGAGGCTGGCCAGCACTGCTTTGCAGATGCGGTCGGGCGGTGTGCTGGCGTAGAAGTGCCCGATGCGGAAGCTGGCGCTAACAACGTGTGGAGCGCCAAACGCAAGACCAGTATCGGGTGACGCCGTCATCGTTGTTAACGGTGGTTGGGCTGATGCGGATGGCTGGCGGGCGAGCTCGTCATCTGCTTTTGGCACTGCCTTTGCCGATTGCTTTTTCTTGGATCGCAGAGCAGGCTTGTCGACTACTGCAAGCGCTTCCGCCGCTGCTTTGCTGGTCTTGACATTGAGGCGGTCCTGCGCCTTTTTCTTGGCGCGCCCGGCTGCAACTGCCGCGTAAGACATGGCGGGGCGGTGTGGTGCTGGCAACCCCGTGTGGGATGGTCTGTTGAGCGATTTCACAGGCAGCTACGACCCCCATGCCCTGCACTTTATGTATGGCAGCAGCTCGCCTAGCGGGGCCAGTCTGGGCCGCAAGTTGAGCGACAGCCTCGCTGATCCGCTGCTCTACCTGGGCGGCATCGTGACGCTAAGCATGTTCTTGCTGGTGATGCTGGTGATGCTGGTCTGGCAGTGCGTGCGGTGTCGCTGGCGGCGGCAGCAGCGGAAAGAGCTGGCCAAAGAGTGGCACCCGCACACGTACCGTCTGATGGCCATTGCCATTGCTGTTCTTTTGCTGCTGGGCTTTGGCTTGCCCGGGTGGGCTGCAGCGCAAAACGTCGTCACCACCCCGCTCGACTCTGTGCTGCGCAACATCAACGCCAACTCGCAGCGTCTGCTCGACACCATCGGCGACAGCTTTGGCGCTGTGCAGAGCGGCAACGCTGCTGCAGCGGTGCAGATGCCCATCATTGAGCAAGACATTACCGCCATGTTTGCGGCTGCCCCGACCGCCTGTGCGACCGCGTGCCCGCTCATCCAAACGTCCATGGAAACGCTTGTGGACGAGCTCGAGCAGCATCTGTCTGCCGCGTCCGACTCTACAGAAGCGCTGCGCGACCGTCTTACGGCACCCTGGAACCCCAGCGAGCTTGCGTCGACCGAAAAGACACTCGACGAAGCCTGGACGTGGATGACCATTTTGACAGTCGTCACAGCAGCGCTGCTGAGCGGTGCTACAGGTTCGTTGGTGCTGTCGGCGTGGCGCTACCACGGGCTGCATCGCGAGCGCGTGGCCGACACGAGCGACGCGGCCGCACAGGCCGTGTCGACCTACTACACCGTCACACAGACGCTGCTGACCATCATGGTGTGGCTGGGCGTCTTTTTGGGTATTGTGCTGGCCAGCAGCGCCACGGCGGCAGCCGACATCACAGCCGGCGTTTGTCGCAACCCGTACGCCGTGCTTGACTCGTACCTGGTGGCGTCGATGGACGATCTGGCCACAAGCAGCTTGACTGAGCGCCTCACGCGCTATTACGTGCGCTGTGCGCGCGACGAAGACGTGTACCGCTGCGAGCACCCACTGCAGGCCGACATTGACGCTGCGCGCGCGGATATCAGCCTTGGCGTAGACGCCGTGACCGAGCTCCAGGAAAAAGACCTAGCCGCGTTTGCGGCCATGTACCCTACGGCTCCCGCGACCAACCATGTGCCGCTGGCCAGCATCAGTGCGGCTGCTCTGGCACTGGGCGCGATGGACCGATCATTTCTGGCTGCAGTGCGAGGACCGGCAGACTGTCGTGTTATCGGCCCTCTGCTAGACCACGAGCTATCAGCCGTGTGCGACGATCCCGGTGTCTGGCTGGCCGTTACAGCGCTGTGCTACACCATTACCGTGCTGGCGGTGATTTTACTGCACGTGCTGGGTGGCGTTTTGCGCGATGGCGTCGATGCGCTAAACACCGACGACGCTGCCCCTGCCTCGAACGACAGTCGGTCGTACAGGCTTCTTGGTGACAGCTCGCAGGATAAACCGACGCAGCGCCGAGTGCGCGAGCGGCTGTTGCCCGCCAATCACAACCGCCGCCATGCCCAAGAACAGTCGTCAATCGAGCTCCAGCCGATCCGCTCCGGGCCATGAAGCCGGCGGCTCGGGCCCCTTGGCACTGGTCAACGCGCTTCTGGCCGCCAAGGAAAAGCCCGGGCCCGCCGAGCTGAGCCGTCTGTACAGCAAGCTCATGCACAACAACGCCGCCTGGCTCGACACATCCGTCGCCGGCAGCGTGTGCAGCGCGCTTGATCAACTGACAGAGCGACTCGAGCCCCACAACAAGAGCCGACTGGTCCTCAGCAAGCTGCCCAGCATTGCGGAAATTCGCACGCAGCTAGCCCACCGAAGCACGCACACCAAGTCGCCGTCACCCATGGACACGCGCCGCGAATCTCCAAAGACACATCTCCCAACGCGCTCCAACACCAGCCCTGCGCCCAGCCCCCGGGCTTCCCGCACAGCCAAAAAGGTTCGCGGCAGTGCTAGCCCCAGCCCCGCCTTGCTGCAAATCCCCGAAAAGAAAGGCGCCTCGCGCAGGTCGCCCGGACCCACCGAGGCTCGCTTGGTGCGACCTAGCGGCAAGGTGGGCCCGGCACCAGGCCAGCCAGTTGTTAGAGACGCAGTCCACCGTCTGGTGGACGCGGTCAAGGCTATGCACAGCATGCACAAGGGCTTGCGCGAAGCCTTGGTGCACGACAGTGTTGTGGCCGAGCTCAAGATGGACAACGCGTCGGGTTTTTTGGTTGCCGCTGCATCGGGCGTGAAGCTGTCGGGCGCCGCCACTGTGCTGACCACTCTCTCGCCGCTTGGCTCGGCGCAGCGCCGAACCAGTGTCATGTACAACCCGATGCTGGACGCGTTTCCGCTGCATCACACCAAAGCCGGTTGGGTCTCCAAGTAGCCACCCCCACCCCCTCAAGACGGTCCTCGCGTTTTTTTTTCTTTCTCTCGTGCGTGGGCGTGTGCGTGTGCGCGTGCCAATTAAATCATTTCAGATCCCTCGCCTCCTTCATTTTCATTTTCGCTGCCGCCAACACCAGCACCATGGGCGAGCCTGTTGTTGCGCCACAGACGATGGACGAGATGAACGACATGATGGCTGGCCTGACACGCCTGGCCTTTGAGACCAACCAAGAGCAGACCAACTGCACCATGAAGCCGCTCGAGCTGGCCGAGCAGCTCGCGTCGTTTCTCGACCTGTACGACGGCGCGCTGCTGCTGATGCACCGCGAGGCCAAGACAGAGCGCGACGTCGAGAAATCGTTTCTGGTCAACCAGATGCCGCACACGTTTGCGCTGCTGGCCGAGCGCCGAGTGGGCCAATCGGCCTTGGAACCGCCAGCACCCGAGACAGACGCGCTGCTCGACCGGTTGCTGGACGTGGGTGCGCCACACGCCATTGCAGCTCTGATCCGCACGCGCGGATGGGTGCACAGTGATCCGGAATCGTTTCTGCGCCGGGCCATGGACGCGTCGGCCAACCGCAAAGGCAACATGCGCGACATTGTACCGCTGCTGGCCGCCAGTCGGCGGTTTTCTCGCACTGACCTGCACCGCCTCTGCGTGGCCGACTGGCAGCGCGCCGTGGTGTCCCAGTTGCTGGCGCTGCCAGTGCGCGCGTCGACCTGGAGGATTTTGCAGGCGTTTGGGGTTGAAGACCCGCGCGAAGACTGCGATCGTGCCTTTGGCGAGTGGGTCTTGCCGACCCCCGAGCCATAAAACAGCCGGGCGTGGACGAATGCGAGTGCCTGCGTGTTGGTTGTTTTGGGCAAATTCAGCATAGCTTCACCTCTAGCAGACATAGCATGCCACCCGCGTCGAGCACTGCTCTGGCCCTGCTGGTCGCCGGCTTGGCCGTGGGAGTTGTGGTGCTGTCTAGCGTGCTGAGCACAGAAGAGTCGCACAACGGGCTCTACACGTCGCTATACGGCTTGCGCTGGCCTTGCGACCCGCCCGAGCTGGTTGTCATGCCGCTGGCACTGCCCACCAGCCGCTGGAACTCGTTTGGCAAAGTCATGGGCACCGCCACCACCACGGCTGTCACGTACACGGTGCTGGCCATGAACGACAACACTGGCGTTCTAGCGCTCGATCAGACGCACCAGCGGTGCCCAGCCGGCGCCACGTGTCATCTTAGCGACCGCCTGCACTACAACGTCGTGCCCGAGCTCTTGCTAACGGGTGTCATGGGGCGCAACAGTGTGGTGATGGTGCCCGTGCCTGCTGCCACCGACCGGTTTGTCGTGGCCAACCTTCACGGCGTGCTCGAGCTGCGCTTGCAGACGCCTGTTCAGGCCGCCGTGGTGCCGCGTCAGCTGTGGCGGCTGGAGATTAACAATGTCCCCAACCTGCAGCGCATTCTGCGCGACACAGCCTCTGGGCATTCTACATGGCCCATCGACGTCCGCGACAGCCTGAACGCCATCCGACTCACGCTAAACCTCGAAGACCCAGCCACTGTCATTGCGACCGACGCGCTGCAGCCGGCCACCGTGATTCTGGGTGGCGACATCCCTTTTGTGCTGACAGAGGCCACGTGCAGCAGCCACCATGCTCTGATTGGCGTGCACGACATTGGCTACGTAGGTCGCGTGGGCCGGCCGCTGGCGTGCGGACCTCCGCCGGGCGAGCACCTGATTGTGGCTTCGGGTAAAGTCGGCGTGTGCGTGGCCATGGGGTCGGGCACTGTCCTGTGCACCGATTGCTTGCTGCGCGACTGCCTGTCGCAACCCCTGTGATGAGCCGCCCCGCGCTGCTGCAGCTCGAAGTTGCCGAGCGCAGCGCCGACCGTCTGTTTGTGCTGTGCGACGAGTACAGGCGCTTTTTGAACGAGCACAAGATGCTAGCGGGCTACCCCAAGGCTCTGCAGGCGCGCGCCATGCGCGAATTCAACGAAGTCAGCGCAGCGCACTCTGCCGCGCAGGCTTTGGCCAACAGCCTGGCCACGCTCAACACGTCGTTTGCGGCCATTCACCACACCGACGACCAAGTCGAGCTCGCCAACGCCTATACGCGCGTGGCTGCCGCCAACCAGAAGCGTCTGGAGCAGGGCTCGGCCGTGGCTGACGAGTACCACGAAGCCGTGGGCGAAACCAGCGACCTGGTCTCGGAGATTGACAGTGCCATGGCTACGGCAAACGCGGGCCCTACTGGCGCCGGCGTGGGCGTAAATTACTTTAGCGAGCTCGAGGCCGAGTTTGAGCTGGACGAACGCTCATTTGCCGAGAGCCGCCATCCCCGCGCCCAGCTTGCCCCTACCCCTGCCCTCTAACGACTAGCGTGCGCGCCCTCTCGCTGCTCCTTTTTTTTTTCTCTCTCTCTCTCTCTCTCTCTCTCTAAAAATTAACACTCTCGCCATGGCCGACGCCCCTCTCCTCCCCGTCATGCTGCCCGTTCCTAGCCACAGCCTCAGTGCCGACGGCGTGTGGGCGCCGTGGGTTGGCGTCGAGTCTTGGGAAGCCCCCGACACGACGGGCAGCTACTTTCAAACCGGCCGCTTTCGCAAGCCGCAGACCTCGGTCGAGCACGACACGGTTGTGCAGTGCCTGGACCCACAAGTGCGCTGCAACCTGCTCTGCGAGCGAATGCTGTCGGTCAACCCGTGGGCCGCTCAGCTGGCCATTCTCTTTCCGTGCCTGGCCGCCACGCACGAGCTCAAGCTGGTGGCGGCGCCCGATCTGACGGCTGCTTTTGTGTGGGACTGGAAGACGCTCGAGGGCCGCACTCGCGTTAGCCCCAACCTCATTCTCGACGCGCTGCGGCTGCCCGACAGCGACTCGCGCCCCAAGAAAAAGGCCGTGCGGCTGCTGGCCATCGAAGTGTTCGCCAGCCAGCTGGCGCCCGGCACGGCCGCTCGTTGGCACAACGTGCTGCGCGCTATCCGCAAGCACCATCAACCCGACAACAAAGACAATGACGCAGTCAAGGCCAAGCTGGGTCGCTGGGCCCAAGGCGGCAAAAACGTACGCTTTTTCCGCCTTTTGCTGTTGGCCGCCAGCGTGCCTCTCAGCCGCGATAGCGCCGTGACAGACCCCGAGCACTACGATCTCTACCTGCACTGGAGCATTGACAAGCTGCTTTTTCTGCTCCGCCAGCGCTTGCCCGACGTGCTGTACTACCGCAACGTTGACCAGCAGGCGCTAGCGGAACAGGCCATGGGTGTGTTGGCCATGGCGCTGCGCAAAGCACAGCCACTCTCGAGCAGCGATGATGCCAAGGCCACGTTTGGGCAGCGTCTCGCCCACGTCGGACGCGTATTGTCGTTTGTGGGCACCAGCATTGGTCACTTTCCTGTCGACGAAGGCATGCTGCCGCTTGACGCCAAGGGATTTCGGGAAGGTTGGTCGGTGCCAGCGTACCACCGCGCCAGCAAGGCCGGCCTCACGACGAGCAGCGCTTTGGCAGTAGACTCGATTGTGGCGCGCAGCTTTGCACCCGACGAGCTGACGCTGGCCGACACTGTCTACCCGTTCTTGGACCTGCCCTTGAACTACGCCAGCGGGCCTCGAGCCGCCGAGGCCAGCAACACGGCCCTCGAGTGGCCAGCGCTCACAGCACTGCTGCTGACTCTGCCCGACGACTTGTCGGGTCTGAGTAATTCTCAGAGGCTGTACCTTGACGCCATTCTAGAGCTCTTGCAGCAAGTCGAGGGCCCCATCACCGACTCGCCCGCGCTTGGGCCCGGAACAACTCCCACTGCAATCCTCGGCAAGTGGCGCACAGAGCAACCTTTCGTGGTGGCATCCCCGGAAGCACCGGCGCCCGAGCCAGACGTAGCGTAATGCCTTTTTGTGCGTGCGTGTGTGCGTGTCTTTGGAATTGCATCTCTGGCAAGCGCCATGGCGTTCAATCCGCCGCCGCCGCCACCCCAAGGAGGGCCATCGCGCACGCCTCCTCGGGTCCAACTTCCCAGTGTCGCTGCCACCGCGGCCGAATTGGCGGCCATTCAGCTCATGCTTCCATCCGCACCCGACGTGAACCGCCTGCAAGATGCGCTCCGGACCATTCGGGCTCCTCACCAGTACAGCGCGGTTTTTTTTGCCCGACTCTTCAACGCCAGAGACTCAGCTGGTATTGCCGGCGCGCTCAACTACGGTCTCCGGGCGGCCGTGAACACGGCGGCCGCAGCCCAAAGACAGCACTACGAAAAGCTCCGGGCTGAAATTGCAGCGGCCAAGCACGAGGCCAGCGGCTCCGAATTGGCACAGAAGGCCGTTCAAGCCCGAGTAGTCGAGTTGACGCAAGCTCTTACTGAGCAAGCCGACGACAACGCGCGCCTGCGCCAACAGCGCGACACTCTGGTTCGGGTTGCCAACAGTGCCCTGCGCAAACCTGGTCGGCGACGTTCTGCCAACAGCGATGACGATGCCGTGCGTGCTATTGCCGAGCTGGGCAAAAGCATCACTGAACTTGCAAGCGACAAAGAGCGCCTGCGCCGAGAGCGCGACGCGCTGCGCGAAGCGGTCAATGCAGCCCTTCCGCCACGACAGAGGCGGCAAGAGCGAGGTGTCGCCGAGGCCGCCGCAGCCATTCAAGCCCTGGCTGCGGCGGCTGACAGTGCTGCTACTGAAGTCGAGCGGCTCAGAGCAGAACTGAGCGCTCAGCAAGCGCGTCCCGAGGCACCGCGGCAGGGGGCCGTAGATCCGGGCGCTAACGGAGACCCAAACAACCCCGTGACTAGCCTTCAGCGGCGCGTTGCCGAACTGGCCCACAGCTTGGCCCACGAGAACGGGGTCGATGGCGTCAGCATGGCTGTTGACCACGTCAACCCAACGCCTCCTCCGGGCGGCAACGCGACGTGGTTTGCGCTCGACTCGTTTTTGGCCAACTTGCAGGGCAACGCAGACATGGTCACAACGTGGGAGTACGTGCGCACCAACGCTGATAGCCCCTGGTTTGCCAGCCTGCAATTTTTGCTTGCCAGCGGGCAGGGCCGGGCTCAATTTGAGAAGTGGGCCGCGGTCCTTGGACAAGCGGCGCAGCTGCCAGTGGGCAGCACGCCAACCGACCAAGCCACTCGAGGGCAGTGGGCCGATCAGCTTGTGGCAACGCTGGTGGACACGCTAACCAGCACCGCCGACAACAACATTGTGGCTCGCCGATTGGGCCAGTTGGACCCGAGCTACGAGGCGCTGCCGGCAGGCGACGTGGCGTCGCGCTTGTTCTGGGTTCTTCAGCGAGCCGAGCCTACCAATCCTGCCTGGGCAATGCTGGCCACCTCTGCGGGCCGCGCCGACATTGCTACGCTGGACCGCTTGTCGGCATCGCTAGGGGGTCAATCCAGCGCCATGGCCAGCTGGCCTGGCCAGCCGGCCGAACCGCAAACAATGCTCCAGCGCGCCGAGCGGGCACGTGATCGTCTCGAGACGATCGAAGCTCTCTTTGAGCAGACGATCAGCGCTGCCACAAGCTCGCAATGGCCTCTGGTGCGACAGGCTATTGTTGCCATCATCAGCGCTGGCCGGACTGTCTCGACCGACGGACGAGACACGCTGCTGGCCAACCTGGGCTCGGGTGGTGGCGGTGGCAGTGGCGGTGGCAGTGGCCAGGCAAATCCGCCAAACATGACGACTGTCCAGCAGACGGCTCTCAACGACTTTGCAGCTCGCATAGCTGTCGCTGTGGTCAGCGTTCGCACAGCAACCGACCCGGCAATGACCTTGCCCGTCTTGGTGACAACGCTGACCACCGCTTTTTCTCAGACGCACCCGGCCGAGTGGAGAAACGTGCTGCAAACCGGGTCGCCCTCGAGCACCGAAGCGGCTCGGTTGCTGCTGGCCTACCGGCACACCGCCAGCGGGGTGGACGGCGTTGCTCATCACTGGGACCCGGCAATATCCGAGCCGTGGCTTGTGTACTCGGCCATGGACAGCGCAAACGACACTCGGGGGCGCGCCGTGGTCGAAACGTGCTACTGGGCTGCGTTTTGGCGCCGAAACATCCCCGCTGTGTTTGAGGGAAGGCGAGCCTCGTACTTGCAGAACGGCGTCAAAGAGCTGACGCGCAAAATCATCGCTGCCAACCTGACTGCCGGCGCGGTTGGCGATGTTGCTCAGGGGAACATCATCAACACCCGTTGGCCCGAAGCGGCGTTTCATTCGTTCGAGCTGTGCCGGCTGCTGGTCACTGACGTTGCTGGTGGAAATCTGGGGGCCATCGAAGGCAATCAGCGGGCCTGGGCCGACACGCTCCATCGGTCGGTGACGGGCAGGGGCGGTAACGCTACGCTGGCTCAGCACTGGGCCACCAACTACATTCTGCAGCCGGTAACCGTCATTGCTGTCGTCATGAACGCCATGGGCGCGTCGCTGGTGCAGATGGCCCCGATCGACCTGTTTTCCAACGTGCAGCTCGGCGCAATTCTTCATCGAATGGCAACAGACCCTCCCGACCAGCTGGGCGCCAACTCTGAAAGAGGTCGGCAAGTCCGCGCGGCAGCCATGACGACGCTCATGGCGCAGCAGCTGTACTCGATGCCCAACAACGTCTTCCTGGGAAGCTTGGTGCAGCCAGGCTACACAATCCGCGGCGGCATCCCGTGGCTGCAGGGCGACGCGCTCGAGACCTTTCTCAGTCAGCTCGTGTCTGCAGCAGACGATGTGACGGGCACTCCACAGGCCGCACTGCGGCAGGTCGGTGTGCTGCTGGCGACGGCCTCTGAAGAACGCAACCGCCGCAACCCTCAGGCAGCAGCCGACGCAGCCGTGCTGGCCGGCATCTCGCGCACCATGGCCGCCTACCTCGACTACGGCGAGCGCGTCTTTCGCCTGGCCGACCCCGAGCGCACCAACATTTCGCGCGACGTGCCCTCGCTGAACCACGTCAACAATGTCATGGTCCTGGTCGAGAGCATTGTGCTCACCTTGCGTGCTCCGGTACTGGCTGGCGTGGTCAACGGGGGTCGCAACGGCACGCTGACCAGCATTGCCGGGTTTTTGACCAGCGTGGCCACGCATGTGCCCATCGACATCGAGGGCGTCGTGCACGGCTGGCTCACACTCTTTACTGCCGGGCTACTGAGCGCGAGCGCTTTCTTGAACGCTGCGGCTGCCCACTGCAGCGACGACGGTGTTTTTCTGGGCGGGCTGGAGGAAGCCGGCGACGTGCTGGCCCCGTTTCTCGAGTGGCGCCACCGGGCACGCCACAACCTGCCGGCAGGCACGGGCCCGGTCGACCTGGCCCTCACGCTGGGAAACCTCTTCCAGCCAACAGCCGGACAGTACCCAACGAGCGTGCAGCGCTGCATGTCCAACCTGGGTGCGCGCATGTCTGCGCTGGGTAGCTCGGGAGGGTCGTCCACCGACGCGTTTGTTATGCTCAACGCGCTGGTAGCATCCGACGAATTGCGCTGGCCAGCGCAGGGTGCCGAAGCCGCACTCGTGTTTTGCCTGCGCGCCGGGCTGCGCCTCCAGCATCAACTGCGCACCGATCCTTGGTTTCGGGGACCGGGTGCCAGCGGCCGAGGCGCCGAGGCTCTGACGGAAAACGAAGTAGAGCTGGCTGCTAGCGGACTAGACCGCTGGACCAACCAGGCCGAATCCGAGGCCGAAGCTCTGGCCGTGGCCTACGCAATCGAGCGGCCCACCGCTGCGCTGTTTGACGGCGTAGCGTGGGCAAACGCCTGGGCCGACGTAATGACCGCGTTGGCCGGGCGCAATGCCGTCTGGCCACCGCAGCGGCAAGTGGTGGGAAGCTTTGCCAGGGCCAGCAACGCGTTTCCGCTGACCCAAGCCTACGCGCTAGGCACTGGGCAGGCCGAGTTCTGGGCCGTCATGGCCAACCCGGCTCAGCTGCAGGCGTTTACCGACACGTGGCGCGGCAGCGCCGAGGCCCTGCACGACTTTCACGAGGCGTCGTACGCTCTGACCGACGCCAACTTTCACCGCACTGCCCAAGCGCCCAACCCGGGCGACGAGTGGCGTCGCTGGGAGCAACTCTTGACAGACGCCTTGACCACCACCTACACCTGGCACCGCGACTCGTTCAACTTGGGCGGCCGGCAAAGGAACATGGAAGACACGCGTGCCGTGGCCCAGCTCGGACACGTCTTTGCTGCTTACCAGGCCTTGTCGCGCGCTAGCCCCGAGCTCCGACCCGGCACAGACGTCGTGTCGTACACCGTACTGCAAGCGCACCTAACAACAGCAATGGCCAACGTTGCGCCCGACCGCGCAGGCCGGCTGCAGACGGCCGAACGGATGGCGCGCGGCACAGTGCTGGCTCTGCGCGGCGCTTTTGGGTGGGCTGGCGGTGCACAGGCCAACGCGTGGGCCGACACTGCCGCTCTCGACCTGTACGAAGCGCGCACGCTGCCCATGCTGCAAGGCCTGATGCGCTGGAGCCACGTGACGGTACCTGCTGCCGTAGCCCCGGGCAACCGCTCCCAGCAGCTCGGCGACGCCCTGACTGTCGGAGGCAACCAGGTGCAGCCTGCCCTGGCTCTTGTGGGCCACGCAGTTCAACGCGACGCCCTGGTGCGGCTGTTGGGCGAGGGCACCGTCGCACCGGGGGGTGGGCCGCG
>Ga0306898_1000204_pt1 | contig 24633 bp, 26 predicted proteins | sample AntRauMFilla1564_FD_190424 | JGI IMG/M metagenome (GOLD analysis project Ga0306898, IMG submission 190424) | Saline lake microbial communities from Rauer Islands, Antarctica - Metagenome Filla 1 #564 (v2) (version 2) | ecosystem: Environmental > Aquatic > Non-marine Saline and Alkaline > Saline ...
GTATCAGTCATAGCTCTAATATAATCTTTAGAATCTATTTCTGCATCTTGAGCAAATAATGCTGCTCTTTTACCTTTTATCTCTTTGTTTGATAACTCAAGAGACTCTTGAAACTTGTTCTTTTTACTGATTGTACCCATTTTGTTGTTATTTAATTAAGGATTTAAAATAAATAAAGGGCATTTCACCCTTTAATGTTTTCCAGCTCTGATGAAACTAAACCTCTTTCATTTTATTCCATCTTTCAATGGACATCGTAGATTCACGATATTTCATTACACCCGTTTTTAAAGAGTGAGATACTTTATCAGAACTATAGCCTGTGTCATAATCTTCCCAGTTTTCCAAGCTTATTTCCTCAAGATTTATACTTTTATCAAAGTATCCACTTTTAAGGTCTTCCACTTCGTAGCTATATTTAACTTCATCTAACCATTTGTTAAATGAGATAAAAGTAAAAATACTACCACGATCTTCAATCTTTTTTTTTACTTTAGGGTTTTGATAAATCCCACAAAGTATTTCTGTAGCTACTCTAGTATTACCAGTAGCTTCTAATATCTCCAATACTGAATTAACATCAATATTTGGAAATTTCATTCTTATTAATTCTTTTTCGAGGTTATTCATGATTTTGTATTTTAGTTGTAAGTGTGAAAATGTTAGATGTATTGATATAAAAGCTATATCAAGACAATCAACTATGTTACTTTTTATTTATATACTTGAGAAGTATAACTCAAGTGGTAGAGACTATCTCCTACCAACTCAGCAATGACAAGATCATTACCTATCAACTATCCATTCATAATGGATATAACATACTACTCAATCATTGGTTGATTGAATAGTAAAAATAAAAATAAAGGGTTATTAGCCCTTTATTTTATGGAAGTACTAGATGTCTAGTATTTTCATCTCACGTCCTTCGCTGACGTGCATCACTAACTGCCATCCCTCATCCAGCTTTACGCTGATTAAGGATTTCAGATTCTTTTTATCATAATCATCTGCCGCAGCAGACGTTACAATAATCTTCTCCTTAATGGCAACAAGGTTGCCAGAGGAGGACTTTTTTTTAAAGAACGCCATAACTATTTATATTTAATGGTAAAGGGTACACTCATACCCTAATAAAAAGTAACATATCAATAAGAAGTTGATTGATGTCCATACAATCTACAGACATCAATCAACTTCTTTTTATTCGGCCATGTAATTTGACCTATAGGGCTTTAATGCCCTATATTTCCTATATTCTCTTAGAATATAGCGAGCTCCATTGAAGCCCTTCATGCTAATTACTCTGTGCATCCTAGATGCACTATCAATGAGGTTCTTAACCTCATTGATGTTGTTAAGATTAATATTAATATTTTTCATGCTTTTTATATGTACGGGGTACACTCATACCCTATAACCAAGCGGGGGTGTTTAGGTATTTGGTACTCCCTCGTAAAAATCTTTAAAATTTTTTTAAAATTTCTAAAAATTTATATCTATTCTTTAGTATCAGTATCTACTATTGCCATAACTCTAAGAAGAGGGTCGATTCTTCTTCTATAAGCCAAAACATTTGATAGAATCATTGATTAGTAGAATAGTAAATATACGTTTATATAGTAAGTCCAGAAAGATCTATTAGGGAACGAAAATTTTATAAATCATTGACTATCAAATACTTCTAAAACCCTATACAAGATTCTCCAGGCCACTATAAAAGTACGTACTATAATACTATCGTAAGGAAGGGTTTAATTTAACACCCCTAGAATCATAGTAATTATGCTGTTTTTAACCCTGTCAAGTTTTTTAGACATTTATTTAGTCTTTTTTACTCTATTAGTATACTTTCTACCTTGTTTTTCGTATATTAGTGTAATAATCAACCTAAATATTACGAAAAATGGATACTTTTATTAAATGGACTTAAATGGAAAATATTATAATTAAAAAGGACTTGAGAAATCCAATGCTAAGAAAACAAAATGCTGGTACTAAGATGGCAATTCTATTTCACCTAATTGTAAACCATTGTCATGGTGGATTGATCTTTACAGATAGGAAAACTAGACAAGAAATAGCTATGAAACTAGATGTATCAGATGTTACTATCAATGATAGAATAAAGCAACTAAGAAAAGATGATTTATTAATACAAGATGGTGTAAGAGGAAGATATAAGTTAAATGAAAGATGGATAAAAGTAAGTTACGATGAATAGATTCCCAGTTATTGGAGGTACAATAGTACCTAACTTACAAATAGAAGAAGATATATTTACTCCTCTATGTGAGTATATACCAGAAATAGGAGATGAACTATTTCATACCAATTTTGGAAGAGGATTTATAGAAGAAGTAGAAGGATGTCCATCTGGAATAGTGGTTCATGTAAGATTTCAAAAGAAACTTACTAGAATTTTTTATGGTGCAACAATTATATACAAAAAACAAAAGAATTAAAGTTATGAACACAAGTACATTATTAGTAGAAAGTAAAAAGATTAATGAAATTAAGAAAGCTGTTAAAGAAGCTGAGTTTCAAACATCTGATAGGTATAGTATATTAGTACCAAAAGAAAGACTAGAAAGAGAAAATTCATTACTTTATCAATTGCCTATGCAGATAGAAAATGCTAAACAAAGAGGAGATAGAGAAGGGTATATAGTTGCAGTAGTTGCTAAAGGTGGAGAATTTCCTTTGAAAGAAGGAGATAGAGTATTTCTCAGTAATGCAGAAATGACAATAATACCAATCATGGGTGTTGAGATAGTATTAGTTGAGACAGCATATTTTGTAGCATCTTCTAATTTAAAATTCTTAGAGAAATGATAGACTTTAGTAAGCTGATTATTGTAAAGCCATCTAAAAAAAAGAAGATAGTTGTTAAAGAAAGAATAAGTAACTTAGAAGTCAGTGTTATTTATGATTGTGTTGTATGGCGAAGTGATGAAAGATGTACCTTAGTTGTTAGAAAGATAGATACTCAAGAAGTAGAGTACTCAAATGAGTTTCCATATAAGTACTTAGCTAGGGAGTATAAATACTTAGATTTTAAATTTGGTAAAGGTACATATACAAAAAGAGAATAAAATTGTAACTATGGATTTTAATAAATTAAAAATTATAGGTAGTAAAAAACCAGCAATAGAAAAGGTAGAAACAAAGAAAACATTAAACTTTCTTGAGAGAATAGTAAGTAATAAGATAGCTAAGTTTAAAGATAGTTACTTATATAAAAAAGTATATCAGTATTGTGATGCTTGTTATACTGAAAGATCACATGATAAAATGGTTAAAGAATTAAGATGTATAAACTGTGGAAAAATAACTAAGTATGTATAGTAGTAAAGAACATAATGAAAAAGTAATATCTATTCAAAGAAGAACACTTGAAAAGGTTGCAAGTAAACATGGAGTGTCATTTGAACTAGTTAAAAATATTGCTAAAAGTCAATCAAAATCCATAGCTTTAGGAATCAAAAAAAATGTGCCTATTATTAAGGTGCAATATATAGGAAAGTTCATTAAAAGAATATCTAAAACTAAAAAAGAAGATGAAGCTAATTAAAAGGAATGAAGATAACGAATTAGAAATTGCTGATGAAGTATTATTTATTTCAGAGTTTAGAACCCTTGTAAGAAGGGATAGAGGAAGTGAAGGAGATACTCAAGGTAGAAAGAAACTAGCTGCTATAAAAGAGTTAGCTTTTATATATTTTTATATAGATTTTAATAGTCCTTATTCAGCTTATAGAACTAACAAAATATTACTTGATGATATAAGATTCATAAAGGTTAGAAATGCAGTAGGCTTACCAGAAGATTGGGTACCTGATGAAATAGTAGACAAAGCTTGTGATAGATATAAAGAAATGCAGTATACTTTAGAACTAGCTTTCTTAGAAGCTGCACAAGATTCAGCACATGGAATAATTGATTATTTTAAAACAATTGATTATGATTTAGTGTATAGAGGAAAGCCAGTTTACAGTCCTAAAGAGACTCTAATAGTTCTTAAACAATCTGGAGATACTTTAGATGGTCTAGAAGTTTTAAAGAATAGAGTTAAAAGAAGTCTTGAGTCTTCTGTCAAAGTTCATGGTGGAGGTAAGATAGGTAGAAGAGAAGATGTCTGATGAATAAAAGAATTTAAGTATGTTTGTAAATACACAAGAATTTAGAAGAGAGGCATTACATTTTCTTAAATATGGTTTCTATACATCTGCACCAGAAGGAACACATGAACATAAAGAATATTGGGATGAACAAGAAAAAAGATGTAAAAATGGATATACCGTAGGAGGACAAAAAATAACAGGAGAACACTACGGGTATCTTAATTTTGCACAGATTAAACTTACAGCAGATAAAGAAGAGATTGTAAGTAAAGATGTAAAGAAAAGATCAGCTACTAAAAAAGTTGTATTTCCTGATTTCTGGGATGGTGATTATAATTTTTTCTGGTTTAGACAAATTGCTAGACATGGATTAACAGAAGAAGAAGGAAAACTAGCTAAACTAGAACTAGGATATAAGCCTAAATTCCTAGATGGTGGTAGACATTTGTGTGTAGGAAAAGCTCGTAGAAAAGGATACTCATACAAAAATGGTTATATATGTAATCATAGATACCAGTTTGAATCTAACAGTATGAGCTTAATTGGTGCTTTTGACAAGAAGTATTTATATCCAGAAGGTACTATGGGTATGGCTTCCGAGTACATTAACTTCTTTAATAAACATACTGATTGGTATAAAAGAACTCTTATAAATAAACAAGAACACGTTAAGAGTGGATACCTTGTTCAGACAGATAAAGGTATATGGGTAGAAAAAGGTTATAGAAGTCAGATAATGGCTATTTCTTGTGGTGATAACCCGGGAGCTTTACGTGGTAAAGATGGTACACTTATCTTATTTGAAGAAGCAGGTAAATGGCCAAACCTATTAGAAACTTTTCAAGCTACTAGAGATACAGTAGAAGATGGTATATATGTAACAGGTCAAATGATTATATTTGGTACTGGCGGTGGGCAGGATAGTAATTGGGAATCATTTGAAACTATCTTTTACAATCCAGAAGCTTATAATATGTTACCCTTTGAAAATATATGGGATGAAGGAGCTAGTGGTACATTTTGTAGTTTCTTTGTACCTGATTCTCTTAACAAGCCAGGATTTATAGATACTGATGGAAACTCCGAAGAACAAGGAGCTAAACTATTTGAAGAACGAGAAAGAGATATAATAAGGAATAGCAGTAAGAATCCAAGAGATATTATTGCTAGAGCAATGGAGCATCCATTCAATCCTAAAGAAGCTTTTAGTAGAATAGGAGAGAATATATTCCCTATAGAACAATTAGAAGTACTTGAGAATTACCTTAAAACTAGAGAGCAGTATTTTGGAACTCCCGGTAAACTAGAGCATACAGGAGAAAGTATTAAATTTAAACCTGACTTTAATGAGCAACCTATTTATGAGTTCCCTGCTTCTTCGTCTAAGAATGAGGGATGCGTAGTTATTTATGAAACTCCTTACAAAATGAAAGGTAAAGTGCCAGATAATTTGTATATTATCTGCCACGACCCGTTTGCCGTGGATGATGCTAACTATACTAAGTCATGTGGAGCATCGTATGTTATTATGAATACTAATAACATAATGCCACCAGGAGAAAAGATAGTAGGAAGTTATATAGCTAGACCAAGAACAACAGATGAATACAATAAGAATTTATTTACATTAGCTGAATATTATAATGCCAAGATAGGCTTTGAGTCAGATAGAGGAGATGTGATAGGTTATGCTAAGAGATTTAAAAAGTTGCATTGGCTAGAAACAGAATTTGAGTTAGCTTATGATGAAACAATAAAAACAAGTAATCCAAGTAAACAAAAGTATGGAATGAAGATGGCAAGTGGTAAAGAAAACTTGCGTAAACTTGTAGGAGATAAATACATAGCAGATTGGCTGATTACTCCAAGATATGAAGATAGTAATGGAAGAGTATTTTTAAACTTGGATGCTATACCAGACATAGGACTAGTTAGAGAGCTTATAAAATACAAAACTAAAGGTAGTCAGTTTGATAGAGTGTCTGCATTTAGAGTTGGAATGTTTCATCTAAGAGAACTTATATACGGTAATAAAGTAGTAAAACATCAAAAAGAACCTAGAAGATTCTTTAAAACAAAACTATATCAATGAGGCCAAAACAAAGAGTTTCTAATACAGAGAAAAATACTAAAGACCACAAAGAGTCTAGTTATAGGTATTTTTCAGATTTATGTAGTAACAAATTAATGTCTACATCTAAATTGGAAAGTCTTTATAGATTAGCCAATGGAGACTTAGATGAAACTGATTATACTTATATAACAGACCCATATAAAGGAAGAGCGCAGAACAGACCAGAACTAACAGGCTTTCCTGCTAAGATGAGAAACTACGATATAATTTCTCCTAACTTACTACAGTTAGTATCTGAATATGGAGGTAGAGATTTTGTATTTGATGTTACAAATTTATTTTCTGATATACCTGCTAAAAGACAAGCTTTTATTGAATCTAAGATTAAAGAAAATATGTTTGCAATGTTCAGACAAGAACTAGCAGCACAAGGATTATCAGAAGAAGAAGAACAACAGGAGATACAAAGTTATCAGTCTATCCTACAAGAGTCTTTAAGTATAATGGATGAAGTAGCTATAGATGGTAAAAACATACTAGACTATATTATATACGATCAAAGTTTAGCTAGAAAATACAGAGAAGCTTTTTATGATTTCATAGTATGCAGTAGAGCATTTTCTTATAAAGAACCTGACTTTAAAAAGGATAGATTAAAACTAAAGACATTAAGTCCTTTTGGTTTTTCTTGGGCTATGAGTCAAGATACTACTTTTATTAAAGATGGTATTGCTGCTAAATATGAAACTTCCATGTCTGTTACTGAAGTACTAGATACTTTTCAAGATATACTAGATAAAGATCAAGTAAATGCGATAGAAGCTATGGTAGGCAATAACGAAGGGTCTACAAGAAGAGCTATGGTTTATTCTGATGCAGAGACTAATTTTCTAAATAAATTTAGTAGTCAGCATAGTCCAGACTCTATGCTTGTTGAACATACAGTATGGAGAGCAACAAGAAAGATAGGATATGTAACAGGACTTCAAGAGGATGGAAGCATAAAAAGAGTTAAGGTACTTGAGAGTTATAAGCCTATGTTTGGAGAAGAAGTTGAGTGGGAATGGGAAGATGAAATATGGGAAGGTTATAATATAGCTGGATTATTTAGAGTAGGTATTCAACCTATTGAATACTTGACAGGAGAAAAAGCAGAGTTACCTTATAATGGTAGAATATTTCATAATAGAAGTCAAGAACCTAAAAGTATTGCTCAGAAAGGATATGAATTTCAAGTAAGTTATAATATAATAAAATATACTGTAGAAAAACTTGTTGCTAAAAACAAAGATAAGGTTTCTATAATTCCATTAGGTCTTATACCTGAAAAAGAAGGTCATGATGAATTTACTACTCTTTATTATATGGATGCCGCAGGTGTTTTATTTGTAGACGAAACAAGTGAAAAAGCATCAGTAGCACTTCAAGCATTAAAAGTTTTAGATTTGTCATTAAGTCAGTTTATTAATAACATGGTTGGACTTGCTCAATCAGTAAAGAATGAATGGGATGAAATGATAGGAATGTTTAGACAAAGAAAAGGAAACGTTCAAGCATCAGATGCAGTAGGTACAACAGAGAGAGCGATATTCCAAGGCTCTATTATGACAGAAGAAGTAATGACACAGTTCGATGAATTTAGAACGAATGACTATCAAAGTATATTAGATTTATCTCAAGTAGCATTTAAAAAAGGTGTAACGAAATCTTATAGGACTACTGATCTCATGGAGCATTATATTAATATTTCAGAAGATAGTGATTTTCCTCATGCTAAACTAGGATTATTTGTAACTAGCTCTTCAAAGCTTAAAGAAAGAATGGATACTATAAAAGGACTTATGCAACCTTACGCTCAAAATGCTGGTAGTATGAGTACTATAGTAGACATTATTAATACAGACTCTATAAGTAAAGTTGTAAACAAGATTAAGAAGTTTGAAAAAGAGATGCAAGAATCTCAAGCTCAAGCACAGCAAGCAGAACAAGCTGCTGCTCAAGCTGCTATTCAAGCAGAAAATGAATTAAAAATGGTAGAGATAGAATCAAGAGAAAGAATAGCAATGGATAAAAATGCGGTTGAACTTGAGAAAGCTAGAATGGCTATAGAAGGTACATTGATTGGCCAAGACTTAAATAATAATAAAGTAGACGACAGTAAAGAAATAATTGAAGGTTCTTTAAAGAGAGAGGAGCTTAGAATAAAAGATAAAGAAATAGCAGTCAAAGCAAACACTGAAAAATATAAAGCAGATACAAGTTTGAAGATAGCCAAAGAAAACAAAAATAAACATGATAGCAAATAAATTTTTGGATTTCTCATTCTTTATACCTATAATTAGTTTGTAAATAATATCTACAATTAACCAACAAGTAATATGAATCTTAAAATAAACACAGCAGGATTAGCAGGATTTGAATCAGAAGAAGAAGAAAAAGTAATTATTGATTCTCAAGCTCAAATAGAAAAAGATGCAGCAGAAGCAGCAGCCGAAGAACTTAGACTACAAGGAGGACAAGGTACAGAAGAAGAAGAGGAGGAAGGAAAAAAACCAGAAGGTACTCCAGGAGAGGAAGAGGAAGAAGAAGAGGGGGACACAGTAGTATCTAATATTATAAATACTTTTGGAATTGATACAGGTAAAAAGTATGAAAACACTCAAGAAGGTCTTTCTAACTACTCTTTAGATATTAAGGAAGCTATTAGACAGCAATCTATAGAAGAAGAAAACACTCGTATGCCTCTTCTAAAAGCTCTAAGAGAACATCTTGAAGAAGGTAGAAGTCTTGATACTTTTATGCGTAAGAGTGAAGCTATAGATTATAGTGCTATTAAGCTTAATGAAGAAGATGATAATCAATTAAAGCAAGTAATTATTCAAGGTTATAAATCTAAAGGATTAGACGATAGATTAATAACTCGTTTGATTAAAACTTCTGAGGAAGAAGGAGTTCTTTATGAAGATGCAAAAGAAGCATTAAAAGACTTAGAAGATTTTCAAGCTAATCAGCTTAAAGAGGAAGAAGAATCAGAACTCGCTAGAGTTGGTGAGATGAAAAAAGAATCTGAAAAAACTTGGAAACTAGTCGAAGAAAAGGTAAATAGTGGTAAGCTTTTAAATTTCAATATTCCACCAACGGAGAAAAAGCAGTTTCTTGAATTTATAGGTACTGCTGATAGAAGTGGAAAAACAGAACTTAGCAAAAAGTGGGAAGCATTAGATATGGAACAAAGACTAACAATAGACTATATGATCTATAAGGGTTTAAAGTTACCAGTGATCCCTGGAACACCTACAAGTGTACCTAAAGCAACTTTAGGAGCAGGTAGTAGAATGTTTACAAATGCTGAGACAAAACAAGTTGCGGGTCATGCAAATGATTTAGCCGGAGCATTGAAAAAGTTTACATTTGGACAGAATCATTAACATTAATTAAAAATATAGTAACATGGCGGATATGAATCCACAATTAAGACTGTTCTCGGACAGTTACAATGATAAGGGATATAGTAGTACTAATCACTTATCTACAGCATTGTTACAACAAAGTGAGCTTTTATCACCTGTAGTAACGCACTTGTATGGATCGGATAAGAATTTCGGTAGTAAGAACTTTCCTCTATCTTTCGTTACAGAAGGACTGGGTAACACCCGAGGAATTAAGACTATGGAGTATCGTTATCCTGTAATTGGAAGACCTAAGAAATCTTCTAGGGTAGCTAAGTCTTTATATACTGCTGGTCAAAAGCCCGGTGTTGGACATAGTGAATTTAAGATTACTTTTGAAGATAGATGGTTTCATAAGTCGCTAACAATTATATCCTCATCAAGAACAGTTGCTCGTATTAAGAGTAATCCTGTTAAGGTAGGTACTATGTGGGAATACACTTGTGAACTTGTTAATCCTAGCTCAACTGCTTTTTGTCCACTGAAAGACTTGCAAGCAGGTGCTAAGTGGGGTAGAATGGTAGCAACTGTTGGTGCAGAAGCTTCAAGAGGTGTTGAATCTCGTAGTTATTCTCCTGGTATGGCGACTAACCAATTGTCTCTTGTTCGTGATAGTTATTCTTTCAGGGGTAATGTTCAGAACAAAGTAATGGTAATTGAAATTAAAGCAGATGGTAAAGTTTACAAGTTCTGGTCTGAGTGGGAATTGTATCTAAGAAACTTAGAGTTTAAAGAGAAGTGTGAAACACTACTTTGGTATTCTCAGTATAACAAAGATGAATCTGGAGAAATTCACAACATTGATGAAGATTCTGACGAAGTAGTACCATTGGGTGCAGGTGTTTTACAACAAATACCAAACTCTAGTACTTATTCATTCTTGACTACTAAGAAACTAGAAAGTATTATTACTGATACATTCTTTAATGCTTCTGATGCTCAGGCAGTAAATGTAGAAATCTTTAGTGGTACTGGTGGACTAAGAGAAGCAGATAGAGCAATGAAAGCTGCATCTTCTGGTTTTACTTTAGTAGATAGTAAGCAAATAAAAGGAGAAGGATGGAATATGATGTTCGGTTCTTACTTTTCTGTTTATCGTCATATTGATGGTCATACAGTAACATTCAGACATCTTCCTTTGATGGATGGTGGAGTAATGGCTGATATTTCTGATCCTCATCCTATTGATGGTCTTCCACTAGAATCTTATAATATGTATATCTTGGATAACTCTGTCTATGATGGACAAAAGAATATTCAGTATGTATATGAGATTGGTAGAGAAATGATAGAGTTTGCAGTAGCAGGTGTTAAAGTTCCTCTTGGATACCCTAACACTTCTTTTAGAGCAACAGATAGAGATGCTTCTAGTATTCACTGGATGAAGTCTCAAGGTATTCAAATTATGAAGCCTACAAATTGCTTTAAATTGTTTTGTGATATATCATAATTAATTTCAACTAACTAAAACCAACATGGCAATTTTAATTAAAGCAGTAGAAGGAACATTCTTTAAAAAGAATGTTCTTAAAGAAACGAGAGACGACATAAAGATATATATTGCTAGTGCCTATAAAGAAGGCACTAGGGATATATTAAGAGGTCTAAGTACGAAGGAGGAAGAAAAATACCTTCCTCATATTATAGGAGTGAAACCTGGAAGTGAAAGTTGGGATAGCACAGTAAAGGATTACTGGGCAAATTATCAATTTAGAGTTCCTTTGTCTGGTGGACTAAGATTAAATAATAAGCTAAACGAAGAAGGGGAACCTGAAAACTTAGATGATTATATCAAATATAGGTTTGCACTAGAAAGCAACAAAGTAGCTGTAACGGAGGAGGAAAGAGAAAACCCTTCTAGGTTTATAGCTGTTATGGAAGACGAAGAAGAAACTCTTAAAAGAGAACTTTTAGATTTCAAAATTGAAGTAGAAGCTGATAAACTCTATATTAAAATCATTTCTGATGATGATAAAGAGAAAAAGAAACATATATTCTATATGCTAAGAAATGCAGAAGATGGTTCTCCATCTATTGTAGATGGTATGCTAGATTATCAATTAAAGAAAATAAAAGATAGAGATTTGCAGGGCTTTATAAGTGTTGCAAATGACCCTGACCTTAGTATGAAAGTACTTATTAAATTAGGTATCGAAAGAAACATACTAGAAAGATCAGGCAATTCTATTTATTACATGAATGAATTGGTAGGAGATTCTGAAAGGGAAGCTATATTGTATTTAGAAAATGTTGCTAATACTAAAACACTAGGAGCAATAAAACAATCTATTAAAAAACCTAAGTAATGACAATAGATGAAATGCAAGGCATGGTAGGTTTAAAGCTACAGAGTATAAACTCTGCTAAGAACTTATCATGGTTATCGGAGGAGAAAGATATGTTTTTAAACTTGGCAATACAAAAGTTTATAAAAACAAGAATGAGTGCTTTATCTAATGAAAAACAACAAGGAATTGAAGATTCTCAAAAAAGAACTGATGATCTTAGAGGTTTAGTAGTTAGAACAAGTCCAATTGTAGCCGCAAGTGCAGCGGGTACTCCTGTAGAAACTATACCACATAGTAAGAAGTTTATTCTTCCTGATAACTATATGTTTTACGTTTACTCACAGAGTCATATTGCAAGAGTAGATGTTACAAATGGACAGTGGGTAGAGAACATGATAATTTCACATAATGAACTAGGTAAGTTCATTAAGAACTCATATAATCTACCTATTATAAGAGAGCCTAGATTGTTATTTTATGGTAACAATGAAATTATGGTAATACATGATCATAGAGATACTTTAAATGCTATAGAGTTTATTTACATTAAACAACCAGCTGTAGTTAAAAGTGTTGGAACTAAAGTAAACTGTGATCTGCCTTTACATACTCATATAGAGATAGTTGATATGGCTGTAGATATGATCTTAGAAACTATCGAAAGCCCAAGAGGACAAACTTTTCCTAGACAATTAGCTACAAACGAATAATGAACACTCTTGAAATGCAAGAAGCTTTCGAGAGAGGGCTTGGAGTTTTTGAAATTAAGATTGGAACTACAGAAGATATTCTTTATTACATTAATGAAGCAATGATTTCTTTTGTAGATTCTAATTTTAATAGTATTGATAAGAAAGAAACTTTTCAGTATAGTCAAGAAGATAAAGATGATGTAAGGATGCTTATAGAGAAAGACATTAGTCTTGATGGTGGCTTTGATGGTACTAACTATGTTTATAAACTACCAGATAATTACAGGTATTTAATAAATGATAGAAGCATTATAGATAATAAAAGCTATCCTAATAGACTACATAGAATTGAAGAGCTTTATAACGTCTTAAATCATTCTTTCTCTAGGCCAAAGAAAAAAAGTTACATTTCTACTTTGAAAGGTAATTATTTATTCGTATATACTAATGAGGATTTTATTAGTGGCGTTAAGGTCGATTATCTAAGAAATCCTACTCTTGTAACTATAGATAGTAGATGTGAATTGCCTGAGCATACTCACAGAAGAATAGTTAGATTAGCAGTCTCTTTGTATTTAGAGGTAAAGTATCCAGAAAAGTTTAACCTTAGTATAAATAAAAATAGTGTATTAAACCAAGAACAGTAAGAAAATGAGAAGAATCTTAATTGCAAAAGACGTAAATTACGGAGCTAGTGTTGCAGCAGCAGCAGTAAATACTGCAATAACTCCCGATTTGTTAAGAGAAGGAGCCATAGGTATATATGGAATAGATCGCCTATCTGCAAACAATGCTAATACTTTAGCACTTATTAAAGATGGTGGTTCAGATGCAGTAGGTACTATACCAGCAGCGTCCTATGCGGGAAGCCAGCTAATGATGTACGTAGGTACACCTACTGGCCCGGTTAGAGTTTTACCTATGCAAAAAGGAAACCTAAGTATTACAAGTGCTAAATATCAAGCACCTATTAAGGGAGTTACCTTTGTAGGATGGAATGGTACAGAAGGCACTTTAAACTTAGGTACTGTACTGGAGAGAGATGAAGCTGAAATTGTTTCTATAGAAGATTTAGATCAAAATAGAACAAAGAACAAAGTATCTTTTTCAAGTGCATTGAAGGCTAACAATGATGCTTTCACAGTACTTAGAAAAATTATGACTGCTTATGATAAGGTAGCCGCAATTGATTCTTATAAAGATATTCATCTTTTAGAGGTAGTTAGTAATGGAACATTTACAGCACTAACACAAAATGTAAATGTAGTTAATGGTTCTCCTGCTATTACATTTGCAGCTAACGTTACAGTTGCCACAGGAGCTAACCTTAGAATAGGAGGTATAAACTATAAAGTAATTACTGGAGTAACAGCAGGTACTGCCGTTACATTGGATTCTCCTTATACAGGAGTTACTGCTACAGTAGTTGCTGCCAACGTAGGTACTCTTGCTTCCATTACTGAATATGGATTGAAGATTACTAATAAAGAAAATTACAAGGTATTTGATTTTTCAGTACGTGGAGTACTGGAAGATGCAACTATCACTTACGCTGTTGTTGTAGAACAAGGTACAGGGTCTTCAGAACAAGTACTAGCAATTGAAAAAGACGCTAGAGCACTTAGAGGTGTATTTGATCAGATCATTAGCTATATGCCAATGATGAAATTAACTACTGATAGCAGTGTTAATTATGACATTTATAACATTGTAGCTAGTAATAGTTTAGAGTTAAAAGATCAAACTGATGAAACTTTTGTTTCAAAAGTTGAGGTTGCAGTAGTATTCCCTACTGGAATTGCTGATACTGGTGGTAAGAATCAATCTGACTTTGAAGATATTATGGCAGTATTCTACCCTAGCTTAGTTAGTTTGTTCTAAAGAAGCCTTGTTGGTTAAGGTTAAATCTAGCAAAGGGTAGAGTACACTATGTACTTTACCCTTTCTTTTAAAAATTACTACTATGTTTGAATTAGATGATAGTACAGCCTGCTTAAACAAACTTACTTTAAAGTTTATAAATTCTAATTGTGGTTGCTTAACGCAATGTAAAGGTTATATTTATGCTGATGCTTTATACAAGTCTATAGTTTTGCTACTAGCAGATAGTAAGCAAGAAGAAGCTTTTGAATTACATAAAAGACTTTTAAAACTTTGTGATGAATGTAAGAACTGTTAATCTAAATGGGAAGATAGAAAAACTTCTTCCTTTTATAACTTATAAAGCTTTTCTACTTGAGAGAAAAGGAGAAAAGATTAATGACTTACTTTGTCAGGCGTATAATTTATCAAAGATATATGATTATCTGGTATTTAGCTTTGAGCTATCTCAACAAGATATTTCAGAAGAAGTCTTTATAAAATATAGTACTCTAATATCTGATATTGAAAGTTGTTATGATATTAATAATTTAGAATATCCTGCAATACCAGCCATCACTACTACTACTGTAATGGCTAGAGTAATTGTAACTACAACTGAGGAAGAAACACCAAGTACTACACAATTCAATAGTCCTTTGCCATCTACAACAAGCATTCCAAGTACAACAGTAGAAACAACCACAGAATATAGTCTTCTACCATCAACAACAAGTATCCCAAGTACAACAGTAACGACAACTGTAGAGTATAGCCCTTTACCATCTACAACAACAGTATTTCCTATGACAGAGGCTACAACCGTAGAGTATAGTCCTCTACCTTCTACTACAACAGCGGCTACAACTACAGCGGCTACGACCGCAGAATATAGTGCCCTTCCAAGTACCACTGAGGTGGCTGATACTACGCAAGGAACTACCACAGAATATAGTCCTTTACCAGAAGCAACAACAACTGTAGCTCCTGTGAATACTACATTGCCTTCTTTTAGTGGAGAATTAAATACTACTGAAACTACTAGTGGAACAACTACGGTAGCAAATACAACCGCAGCTACAACAGCAGCTACAACAGCACAAACTACATTGGCTAGTACAACAGCTACAACTACAGCGGCTACAACAACTGTAGCTCCTACAACTACAGCTTCTACTACAGCTAGTACTACAACTGCTGCAACGACAACAGCAGCCACTACTACAGCTGCACCTACTGAAATGCTTGTATATGTTAATACGTCTAGTCAGGAAGCTTGTAATAAAGCAGTGCTTGAACAAGGTACTCCTGTTACAGTATATATTACAGGATCAAATCTTTGTGATGCAGCAGGTAGAATATTTAGTGATGCTGCAATGACCACTTCATTTAATACAGGTTCTAATTGGATAGCTAGTTGGTTAGATGGTTGTGCAGTACAGACTAATGCAACTGGACATATTGCAGCAGTTCAAACTTGTCAAGATGTTACGACAACCACAACAGGAACAACTTCTTCTACTACTTGTGCTTGTCCAAGCGTAATAATGATTTCGGATTTCCATGCTAATCAAGTGGCTGCTTGTGCAGATATTACATCAGGATTACCAAGATGTTCTACAGATGCTACTGTTATAGTAGGAAGTATTATTTCAGATGATTGTTGTGAATTTGTTGCTACCGGATTTTACAAGATAGTTCCTACAGGTCAATACATAGAAGTAGGAGCATCAGGAGAAGTTATAGCAATAGGAACTTGTTAATATGAAATATATAATTGCAGTTGAAGATAAGTTAAGATATTTATGGGAGTTGAAACTTCAACTATTCAATCTAATAGTTCAAAGAAATATACCTGCTACAGATATTGTAGTAGGCATAGTCTTTGAAAGAGGGAGAGAAAAATCTGAATACTCTGCAAGTCTTGTGAAAGAGTTTGGTATAAATATTAGATATGTGCCAGATATGAGAACAAATAAGTCTTATGGTGCTACAATAAAACCTTATGTTATGAAGTACATTATGTACTATGAAAAAATAACAGAGTGGTGTATGCAGCTAGATAGTGATGTTATATTTAATAGCAACTTAGATTTTTCTTTTCTTCAAGATGACAATACTTGGTATATGTCTAATACTAATAGTTATATGAACTATGACTATATAAAAAGTAAGAGCCATGTATTACACTATTACTTAGCAGAAGCAGTAGGAGTAGACCCTCTTGATATTGTCAGAAACAATATGAATAGTGGAGGAGCACAAATAATATTCAAAGGTAATGATTGGAAATTTTGGGAAAAGGTAGAAAAAGACTCTTTACTAATTAAGGAAAGAGCTGAAAAATTTAATAGTACAGAACTAGCTTTTATTCCTCAAGAGTACAAGAAAGACTATAACGGATTTCAAATATGGTGTGCAGAGATGTGGGGTACTTTGTGGAATTGCTGGTTAAGTGGATACAAAAGTAAGATTGTACAAGAGTTAGATTTTTGTATGGCTACTGATAGTTATAAGAAATTTAAAGATGTTAAAATATTTCATAATGCAGGGGTAATAAAAGAATCTAAAGGACTATTTAGAAAATTAGACTATGATAAAGAAGAACCTTATAAAAAAGATTTTTCTGGCATAGATAAGAATAGAGCTAGTTATGGATATGTTGAATTAATAAACGATTACAACAAATGGAGTTTGGGTCAGATATAACTTTTGAACAGTTAGAAACTCTCTATAATGAATATAATGATGAATCATATTCTAATAGGGATTTAAGTATTAGTTTAATTTCACTTATTGGAGCATTTCTAAAAAGTGAAAATGTTAATATATCTGAATACAACTTATTCTTATTTGTAAGTAATCAAGGAAACGATGCAACTGCAAAATATAACTCTTTAAGACATAAATACAAGACTATAACAAGAGCATTGAATGATGCTAAAGTTGAAATCGAAAATGGTGCTATACCATTAGTAATAATAAAAGATGGAATCTACAGGGAACATTCATTACTTAGAGATAGAGTTGATCAATTTTACTCCTCTGGTGTGATTGTCTGGACAGATATTTTATGTAGGTCTGTACTATCGGATGAATTTCAGCCTTTAGGTGTCAAATGTAAGGTATTAGGTAAAGGCTCTTTTTATCATTCATCAGATAAATGTGTAATCCCTAGAAATGGCTTGAATCTAAGACGTACTAGTAGTGTCTATGTTGAGGCTTCCAATATTTCTTCTATAAGCTTATGGAGTACAAACAGTAGTAAAGCAATTATAAAAAATGCTAATATACTATTTGAAGCTAAGACTATAAGTAATAATAAAACAATTGAGTTTTACAATTGTGTCTTTAATAATTCTACTGTAGCTTATCCTTATTCATCTACTGGAAGCAAACTACTTTACAATGAATGTGAGTTTATATTAAAACAAGACCCAGAGGAAGCGGTAGAAATTTATAAAGACGAAGAACTAATACTCACTATATCTCCTGATTTCGATGGTGATTTTATAGATGTAGCAACTAAAACAGCAGAACAAGTAATTGATGAATTTGTAGTTTCTACTTCTGTTATTGAAAATAGCTATAATAGATATGCAGCAGGAATACAAATAATTATGCAACCTGAAAATATGACAGGCAACGAGCTTGTTATGAGAGAATGTATAATTAGACTAAGAAGAGAATCTACAGCAGGACTGGTATTAATTCAAAAAGGAGAAGCACCTGCTACTAATAAAAGTAAAGTTGTAATACACGACTTAACAGTATTTGATGAAACAAGTAATAAAGATACTGTTGGTTTAGTGCTAGTTAAAGAAGATGCAGAATATGAGGAATTAGATTTATTAGTTTATTCATTATATACTAATTGTAATGTTTTAAGATATGAAAAAGATTCTTGGTTTAATTTTGAATATAACTTTAAAGTATATCCAGAGTTTTTAAGAAACTTAAAGGATGCTTATGAAATAACAATAGCAGAAGAAGAGACTCATATATCTATCTACGAAAAAGTTGAAAATGGAAATGGTTATTTAAGAGTACTACATAGTCCTGATCAATCTATAGGATTTGAAGTTGAGTTAGATGGGCCAGATGAAACAGGATTAATATTAGTAACTCTAACAAAAGAATCTATACTACTAAAGACTCGAAAAACTGTTTTAATTGGAACAGAAAAAATACTAATCTCGGATCCACAAGATAGTGATAATTTAAAGTATATTACAATATCTGATCTTACAGTAGGAAGTGGCGGAGATATCAATACGGCTTCTAATTTAGGAAGTGGCTCAGGGATTTGGGCAAGTAAGGTTGGTGCAGATTTAAGATTTAGAAGTTTAGTAGAAGGTACAAATATTACAATTAGTTCAGACTCTACTAGTATAACTATTAGTTCTTCTGATACGACATATAACCATCCAACAGGATTTACTAATCAACCTGTAACTGCATTAAGTGGAAATTCAGTCATATCGAGAATAACAGTAAATAATGAAGGCCATGTTACAGGAGTATCTACAAGAGAATTAAGCTATGATAATTATAGCAATTGGCGCTTGCAGGTTAATAGTGCAGAAACTTCTAATGTAAACTCTAATGATATAGTTAATTTTATTGCTGGTACTAATGTTTCTATTACTAAAAGTAATAATAATATAACTATTAATTCTAGTGGAGGTATTCCATATACTCACCCACCGAAAACTTGGGTAGACAAGTCTAGCCTTGCAGGAGCTTTTGTAATATCTAATTTAACAATAGACTCTTTAGGACATCTTACTAACTGGACAACTAGACAATTGACAGTTTCTGATATAGGGGCAGAAACAGCATTTAATAAAGGTAATATTTTGGAAGGTGTGGGTATTTCAATTACTGGAGGTACAGGAGTATTAGTAGGAAGTAATACTACTATTAAAAATAATGATGGAGGTAGCTCTCAAAATATATTTAAAACTATACAAAAACTAGGAGTTCCTGGAGAATTTATAACTGCAAATAGTAATAATACTACCTTAAACATTTCTGCTACAGGAAGTTTAACTGCTAGTTTTAACAATGCTACTAAAGTATTAACATTAAATGTTCCTACAACAGCTTCATTTAGTAAAGGAAATCTATTAGGAGCACTAGGTCAAATAATAATTACTAATGGGAGTGATAAACTTGTAGAGGGAAATGCTACTGTAGATTTACATGATAATGTAAAAAATAATATAGCTAGTGCCTTTGGAAATGTTTTGACAGGAGGAAGTCTTAATACTTCCACAGGAGTACTAACTTTAAATAAACAAAATAGTTCTACTGTAGTGATAGGAGGATTTACAATATCAACAATTAAAGTATTAAATACTACAAATGAAACTGCTTTAGCTACTGCAAATAATGAAGTTATTGAAGGTTCAGGTACTGTAAATTTACATAGAATTTCTAAGACTGGAAATTACGATCATTTATTAAATAAACCTGATTTATCAGGTATGCCATCTAGTATAGGTACTTGGACAAATGGAACAAGTATTTCAATATTAGGAGCAGGAAGACCTATAAATGGCAATGTTACTATAAGTGTAAATATACTAAATTCTTTTTATAGTGGAGCTACATTATTATATACACTAAGCTCTATTTATTACTTAAAAAAGATTGAAGCAACTAGTCCTATAGTAGTAACAAATGACATATTTGCTTCCCATGAAAAACTAATTATTTCTCTTATTAGTGGAGGTACTGTTGGTCACACATTAGTTTGGAATGGTAGTTCTTGGATAGCACAAGCTCCTGCTTCTGGAGTTCCTAGTATAACTGCCACTCAAGTAGGTTATGGAAATGCTTCTAATTTATTAACATCTGAAAATAAGTTTGTATATATTGGGAGTGGTGTTAATAGGACATTAGGTATTGCAGCATCAGGATTTACTGATGATTCCACAGGAACAGTAAGAATTGAGCTTCATGGAAGTAGAACATCAGTTAGAGGAATAGGTTCTGGAGTGTGGCTAACTCTTAGTGCGGTTGGGACATCTAGTAGATTAATACTTACAGGGAGTAGAATAGAAGTTTCTAACAATTCAACTACAATACTATCTTTTTTTAATGCTACAGGCAATGGAGGATCAGCTAAAATAAACGTATTTAAAGGAGCTAATACAGAAGAAACAGCAGATAATATAGCAGATGCTTTAGTTTCTTACGGATTAATAAATTATTTTATGTAATAACCAACAAAACAATGAGTAAAAAACAACAAACACCAGAACCATTAATTTTTATAACTGATATAGTAGCAGGATATAATATCCTTTATTCTATAAAAGACATATCAATTAAAAATGCTAGATTTTCCCATGAGTTATCTATGCTTAGAACACAAATGAAACCAATAACAGAAAGTTATCAAGAAGAAATTCAAAAGGTTTATAATACTTATGGTAAGAATGTAGAAGCAGGTAAATGGACTATCCCTACAGAAGTATATTCAACAGTATCAAAAGAAGTAGAAAGTCTTAATAATGCTACTCATAGTATTAATAAAGTAAAAGGCATTAGTAAAGACTATATATTTGAAATACCAGAATTAGAAATACCTTCTACTTTTTGGGATTTAGTGTATGATAAATTCTTTAATGAAAGTTAAAAAAAAGTTACAAACTTAACAAAATAACTTGGATTTAGAGGATAATTATATTATATTATAAGTAATTATTATAAAAAGCGCATACTAACAACAATAACAATGTCAAGAGGTATATTAAATGAGATAGGATTTAATGAAGACACTATCAATAAACTTTTAAAGACGGGTAGAGAGCTTAGAAATACTCCAAGAACTGGAACAAGGTTAATAACTAACGAAGAGTTTTGGGCTTTATCTTTTGGTGTTGAATTAAATAAAGATATATCGGATAAACTAAATCAGTTAAATATACTATTAATAGATATTCAAAATTTAGTTTATACTACTAATGATAGTGATAAACATTTTATATTTAATCAAGAACTTTCTTCTGATACTTGGGTAATTAATCACAATCTTCAAAAAAGACCTTCTGTTACTATAGTTGATACTGGAAATAATGAAGTAGAAGGAGATGTTAATTACAGTTCTTTAAATCAAATTATAATCACATTTAGTTCTGCTTTTAGTGGAATAGCTTACTTAAACTAATAAAATAATGGCTAGAAAATTTTTAGTTAATCTTGATATGAATAAGAATCAAATTTTGAATTTGGTTCTACAAGTATTATCTACAGCACCAGGAAGTCCAACACAAGGTCAAGTATATTATAATAGTACAGACAATAAAATTTATTATTATAATAATTCAACATGGGTAGAAATAGGAAGTGGTAGTGGAAGTACACTAACAGCAGATGAAAGCACAGTACAAATAGTAGGAGAAGTAATAAGTATTAAAGATGTAGGAGTAACTACAGGTAAATTAGCTGATGGTGCTGTAACTACTATTAAACTTACAGACAAAAATGTAACTTTTTCTAAGATAGAAGACATAGCTACAATGACTGTAATGGGAAGAGTAGCTGGTGGAACTGGATCAGCGTCTGCAATTCCTATATTAAATGATATATCTACAGGTGCATCATCTAGTAATATAGCTAGTGCAGGATCAATTAAAGCATATATTGATAATACTGTAGCAGCTTTAGGAAATTTACAAGGTTCTATAGATGCTGATACAGAAACATTATTTCCAGCAAGTTCTACTAAAGGAGATTATTGGTATGTTACAGTTGCAGGAACTATACAAGGAATAAATCTAAATATTGGGGATGTTATAATAGCTGCTATTGATGCAGCTTCTACTTCTAATCCTGCTAATTGGATTTTTTTAGAATCTAATAGAGAAATTGCAAGTCAATCAGATACAAATACAGGAACTAATGATTCTAAAATTGTAACTCCTTTAAAGTTAAAAACTTATCTTGATACAAGAAATGGAGCTTATAATGCAAATGTAGGAAATGCTTCTGCAACATCTTTTGCTCTTACTCATGGATTAAATACTTTAGATTTACAATCCGTAGTATATGAAGTATCTACAGGAAAAGAAGTTGTTGCAGATATAGAAGTTACTTCTACCTCAGTATTAACTGTTTCTTTTGCAGTTGCTCCATCTACTAATCAATTTAGAGTTGTAATTAAGAAATAATTATGAAATTTACTGTACCTATAGAATTACCTAATTTAAGTCCTGCTAGTGATAATCAAGCTACTAGAAAAAAGTATGTAGATGATATAGTAAAAATTGTAGATAGTACAGGAACTGAGATAGCTTTTGATGTATGTAGAGTATATGGAAAAACTACTGCTATCACTGGTAATCTTACGGAAACTAATACAGGAGCTTTACTAGGAATTACCGTAGGTATTATTCATAATGATAGCACGATACCTACTATACCTTCAACATGGAAACGACTAGCATCTTCATTTAATTATGTAGTTAATGTAGACAATTATTTTATAATACAGCATTTTACTGATACTGTTAAATTTTATTCAATAGTTCAAAAAGAAGCTGATGGTGAAACTTTATCAATATCTGATTCAGAAGTTACTTTAGATGCATCACCCGCACCAACGGGAATGACTACTTTAGATGATCTTATATCTGTAGTAGCTCATAGACACGCTTCATCGGAAGGAAGTGGACCGATGCCTATTAGAGTAATGACAGAAGCAGCTTTTACTGCTCTTGGCACTAAAGATTCTAATACTATGTATCTAACTTACTAACATGAAAGTATATACAGACGATACTGAAAAAATAATTACAGGAGCTTATCATGGTTCTCAAGCTATTGCTAGAGTAAGAGTAGGAAGTCAAATTATAAAATCTTTTATATTTGATCCTGCAATAGAAGTTCTCGGGTGTATTCTTGATATAGATGCATCCAAATGGTCATATGATATTAATGGCTCTGATTCCTTTTACACATCTACTAATTATTGGAATTCTACAATAGCTGCTAATACTTATCCATTAATAGGAGTATCTGGATTAGGAGTTTCTGGAGCTTACATAAAATATTCACATAATACTGATCCTATGTATAATGGAAAAAGAAATATTTTATTAGGTAATACAGGTTCAATTCCTTATTCATCAAATTATCAAAGAAATAATTATTCAACAACAAACTTAAATCATTGTTTTCTTTATAATGTTGATGAAACTTGGAGATTTTCTGGAGTTATTCCTACTTTAAATTTCTCGACATTACCCACCGATGTAACATTAGTATGTATAGGTTATAATTATAACGATGGTATATATGGTGCTCAATCTATATTTACTATTTTTCAAGAAACTAGTCCAGGAAGCGGTAGTTATTCAGGAGTTGTAAATTATGCTCCCTCGACAATTAATGAAGATATTACTCTTAGTTATGGAGTAACTGAGTTTGCAAGTGTTTCTAATGGAGGAGTTATTAATTGTAATATTGGAAGTTCTTTTCAAAGCTCAGGATTTTGTCAAGCATTATTGTATAATAGGATACTAACAACTCAAGAAAAAACAGATATTGAAACTTCTTTAAAAAATAAATGGGGATTTTAAAATGGCGCTAATAATAGAAAGTAACGATAATGCAGATTTCATTGACCCAACAACAGGGTTTAGAATGAAAATACATCATAAGAGATTAATTTGGGATGATGAACAAACATCTAATCAACCTAAATGGATTTTTGTTCCTGAACATACTCTTTATGCTGGCACACCTAATGAACAAATAGTTCCTGCTGCACATAAAAAAATGAATACAACTAAAGTAGGTTCAGTGATTGAAGAAGTTAGAGTGTACTACTATGAAGATGGAAGTACTGATATTAATGGCGATCCTATAATTGGATATGGAGCTTTAGTAAACTCTCCCGCAATTAATCAAGGTAGAGTAGTATCATTTAGAATTACCGATGCAGTTTGGGTAGATGCTACAACTGGAGCTATTGTACCTTTTAATACTATCGCATTGATAGATGAAAATGATGCTTTAATAGAAGAACCTCATGCAGGTCTATTAGGAGAGTATGAAAGATTTAACGCTTTAAAAGATCAAGCTCCTTTAAACTTATTAATTACAGGAGCAGTTTTACAATCTTTAGCTAACGGA
>Ga0306898_1000206_pt1 | contig 24470 bp, 33 predicted proteins | sample AntRauMFilla1564_FD_190424 | JGI IMG/M metagenome (GOLD analysis project Ga0306898, IMG submission 190424) | Saline lake microbial communities from Rauer Islands, Antarctica - Metagenome Filla 1 #564 (v2) (version 2) | ecosystem: Environmental > Aquatic > Non-marine Saline and Alkaline > Saline ...
TTGAATAACTTAATGTTTTGTATTTCATAATTAACTGTGCCTAACAATGTATAAAAACAAAAGCTATTTTAGGCTATTTATAAGGCTTCTGCTTGTCTTTCATAGCTTCTATTTATTTGGGTGAGGTGTGATTACCATAAGATTTACCCATGAATTTACCCACATCTGTCATTTTATCGATTACCTTGTTGTCTTTATTAATTTTATTAATAAGCGTAGATGCTTTACTTTGACATTCATCTTTACAGAGTTCTGGATGTGGACAATAATGAAAAATACATTCATCTCTTGAAAATACTTCTATCTTATCTTCAGCACTCAACTCCCTTGTATTACTCGATTGTTCGGTGGGGTGTTGGGAGATGTATTCAATAATAGATTCTGAAATCGCTCTCTGAACTGCATCAATACCAAATGCAGACATATGTTGTAGTCCATGTTTAATTAAAACACTACCAACTATTAATGTTATTTCTTCTCTTATATTTTTCTGCTCTTGCTCTTTCCCCAAAGCTTCTTCTGCATCTTCAACAGCTTTGAACCATTGTTCAGGAGTTGGTTGTCCTGATTCAATACCTTCCTGTTCGCAGGCATGGAGATAGACTAAGTTTTGTAATGCTTCTTTAATTTTCATAGCTTTCTATTTATTTGGGTTAATAATTCTAATATACATACAAAAGGTAATTTTTCTTTGCAGGAACTACCTAACCTGTTCTTTTTATGGCAACAATCTAAATTTAGATGTTACCAAATCAAATAATTGTTCGTTACTTGCAAGATAAGCATAACCATCTGCCTTTTCATAGGCTTCGTGCTGATATCTTGCTTTCACATAAAATGTTCGAACTCTGCCACTCGTAAGGGTGAGTTCAACCAACCAATATTTCATTGGTGGTTTTTTGGATTTTGCTTTCGCTTTTTTCTTATCCATAATCTCAATTAGCTAATTAGCTAACTAAGACGAGTCGAACATAATTTTTTTATTCATTATCATAATCTAATGTATCTATTTTAGTTTCTTTATTTGTGTGTGGTGTACCTAAAAAATAATCTTTTTGAAATTTAAAATCTGGGACATAAGGTTCATCTTCCTCACAAAGAAAGATATATTTTTTATCTTCAGCAATGAAATTTCGAAATTTATCTGGTAATTCAGATGTTAATCCCGAATAATAATGCCAGCAATGGTCATGATAATAACCCATCATCTTGAGAGTGAGTTCTTCCCAAGTATCAGCATGAATTACAATAACTCGTTCTTCTTTCATTTTCTCCTTTTTCTCTTTGTTCTTCTTCTTATCATTTCACCTCGGAAACCCAAGTCTCTCATAAGAATCATGACAATATACGAATTTTTTTTCATTACTGCCCTCTCAATTGTAGAAAAACTATTTAAATCATTCCATTCATCGACATTGAGTCCTTTTGTTTTGAATTGATGTCGGTTTTGTACAACAAACATGTCATTCTTTTCAATAATTCTGATTCTCTGATTAACCTTCTTTAATATACGTGTTTTCATACGCTTTGTTTTAGTTTTGTACGCCCAGAGGGAATCGAACCCCCAACCTCAAAATTCGTAATTTTGTGCTCTAATCCAATTGAGCTATGGGCGCATTTTTTAATTTATACTGATGTTTTCTGTGACAATTTGAACACAGTACTTCACATTTTTCAATTTCTTTCATTATTCTTTTCTTACTATACGTTCCATTTGCTATCGCAGTTACCGAAAAATCTTTCTCATTTGGGTTTAAATGATGAAAATCTAAACATGCTGGATGATTTTCTGGACATCTGGAACATTTTAACGTGGATTTATATTCGGTAAACCAAACCGTGTTTTTTTTCCTGTTTTTTGTGTTTTTTATTATTATTTTTTCTTTATGATTTTCATACCATTTTCTTCGTACAATCTTAAAACATTCCTTACATGTTTTTTGTCTAACATTTCTTTTTTTATTTTTAAAAGAAAATTCATCATAATGTTTTTCTTCTTTACAACGACAACAAATTTGTGTTTCCATATTCATTTTTAATATAAATACTTCGAACACATAAAAACGTTTAGGAAATTCTTATTCTATCCCTTGAACTATGAGAGCGTTATTTAGTTTCACCACATTTACTACACACAAAATATGTGCCGGTACTTGATGTGATTTTTCTCATGATTTCACCACATCTACAGATTTTAGTTTCGTCTTCCATTACGATAAATACTTTGACATCAGGTCTCTGTTACTTTCACCAGCAGTTATGATTATGCAATGACCATCGCTATCGATGAACGCATAGGCATTATAACTAATTAGTTTCTTCAAACCATAATCATAATACTCTATTTTGTTCTGCATCTGTACTATCGTAAATTTCATATTATTTCATAACGAACCGCCCACTTTCTTACTGCATTATCTGTTACACCATACTTTCTACCAACAGCAGTAAACGATGTTTCATTCAGTTCTTTAGTTAAAGTTTATTGTTCGAATATGAACTCCCGGTGAGACTCGAACTCACACGCCACTCCAATTACTCGTTTATTGGCACGGTTTAGAATACCGTTGAGATACGGGAGCATTTCCCCAACCAATGGTTGGGGTAATAATACAAATATAATGATTTTTATTGGGTAAGCAACTCTCTGGTAATTTTGCTTGCGATTTTGCCGTCAATCGAAGGACTTTTTATTTCACTCATCACCTTACCCATGTCTTGCATTCCAGAATAACCATTGTCTTGAATGATTTTATTGATTACAAGTTTGATTTGGGTCTCACTGAACATCTGAGGTAAATATCTGTCAAGAATTTCAACCTCACCAAGATTACCTAAGTCAGTTGCATCCTGTTTCATTTTCTTGAGGATTTCAAGTACTCTGTCATCACTGAGTTCAATACCGTTGTTCATTTCCCTACCGAATTCACCAGCAGCTACTCTTATTAAGTCTCTGGTATCGGTGTCACCTGACTTCATTGCAGCTACCATGTCCTGTCTTAATTTTACTTGTAAACTCATGATTTTTGATTTTAATTAATATTAGTATTGAGTCGATGATGAGATTTGAACTCATGACCTCTTGAATACCACACAAGTGCTCTACCACTGAGCTACAAAGGTTTATTTCTTCTTTTTATGGATTATAATGTCTTGGGGTGCTTTTTCGTTTCCACCGAAGTAGATTCCAAGGGTGTACCCCAACCCAGATTTTTTCTTTAAATCAACATTATTTGTAATGCAATTATCATTTACAAAATAAAATGATTTATTTGATTTATTATTATACGAAACACGGTATTCATACCACTTATTCAGTTTAACCTCACAAATTGGCATGGTTTTCTGTCTTACATTATCATGATATTCGTAAGCACAGATTTCGATTGTCATGTTTTTGAGTATCGGTCTCCATCCGAATCTAAATGATGTTTTGTGATGCATTCCAATACTAAACCCGAATAACTTATTTACATCATGTTGGTCTTCATCATGTAAATCAAATAAACATGATTCGGTAAACATGAAATTGGCTTTACGATAATTACTGTCGTTCTTTCTCACCCAATATGGAAATGCAATGGGGATTAACCAAGGATAGTGTCTGCCTTTCTTTATTACGATTTTCATTTCTTAAATATCTTGTTCCAGAGTCTTTTCAATAAACCGTTCCTGCCTTGACTATCTCCAGTACCTGATATAAACCACCAGATTTGACGACCAAACACGTAGAGAATCATAGCAATAACTCCACCAAAAAATACCCAAGGAGCGATATGCCATCCAAAGACTAAACCAATAATGCATGCAATCCATGCTGATAACCAAACCCACCAAGTGGAAACGAATAATTGTTTAATCCACAACCAAATACCTGCTAAAAATTTTTTCATAATGTATTTCTACATAAATACTTCTTACATTGAGTATGCGAACTCCAAATAATTTCTGTTATCAATTTTTATGCTAACAGTGCCAGCAAAATCATCGCCAGTATATCCACCATTTGTTGTCTGGTCAACCCAGATGCCACCAAGAACAGGATATTCATCTTCTTGTTGAAACTCGCCCTTGGGTTCGTCAACTATTTTAAAATCATATGTGTGGTCAGAGTCTTCAATAACATGTTCAATTTCATCAAACATTTCAGGGGAAGTGTTTTTCTTAACGATTTCAAGAATCTTTTGATTTTCTTTCGCCATCAGATTTTCGGCTTCACTGATTTCTTTCCAAATCCTATCCATTTCCTGTTTTTGTTCTTCACCAATATCTGTCATATCACATTAATTAATTGTTCCCTAACATGTGCCTTATAATTTTCGATAATTCTTATCTTCCCACGTGCTGCGGGATGATGAATATATTCATGCTCGATGCCATACCTTTTTAGCTCCTTTTCGACCTTTCTACCCATTGCTACTACGATACCATTGAAGGACTTAATGTCCTTGATATCGTGTTAATAAAGTTAAGGTCATCCCAATTGAGTCCCAATGCATCTGTTGCTTTTGAAAGATGTGCAGCAGCAAGTCTTCTGTCCTTCCAAGTAACACCCATTTCAATTGCTCGGTTTGAGCGTTCTTCGCCTACAAATAAAAAGTTATTCATATTGTCTTATTTCGTTATTGATTGTTGTTAACACACATGATTGTGTTTCTTTATCGAATTTCAAACCCCTGTTTTTACGAAGTTTCTTTGCTATCTTAGACTTACCATAATTAAGAAGCCAAGTATTACGACCATCATGGTCTGTAGGTAGTTGCCGAATCAGATGCTCTGCATGTTTAATTCTGTTAATACCTGATTGAATCTCGGCTGTGTTTAATTTAATTTTTTTCATAATGTTTTTAATAATTTGAATTATAAAAAGTATTACTCATTTTTGCTCTTACTGCAAAATCGGTCTTGTCTTGGATGTATTCTTTGAACTCATCCTGTTCGAGTTCAACAACATCTTCGACTTCCCAATCAAACATTTCAATTACCTTATCGTAGTTCTCACTATTATCAATAGGCGTAACCAAATCAAGTTTGGCATCAAGTGCACCTTCTTCAACTCTTTCGAGTTGTGTTCTGAGTTGACGAAGTGCTTCTTCACGATAAGCATGTTTTGCTTCAGCAAATTCCTTGACATGATTTTCTTTGTTCTCCTTGATTTTCTCAATCAAGTTAGCTTTAACGACTTTAATAGTTCTGTTACCGTTTCTCATCATAATGATTTTAATTAATTTCACCAAAGATAAAAATTAAAATCGAATAAAACAAATATTAAAAATATTTTGAGGCAGTTTCCCATTCACAGGAAACTTTTAAGGCACTTTCCACCTCGTTGTTTGCCCGACTGGGATTGAACCAGTGACCTTAACATTATGAGTGTTTTGCTCTACCACTGAGCTACGGGCAAGTAAATGAACCTGCTTGCAGTACTACAAACAAGTTTTACAAGTAACGTCCAAAATTGCGCAATAGAGTTACATACTCCAGAGGCGTTGGACGCATTGTTATTATTTGCCAAACCACGGAATGAAAACGTGCCAAAAGCAGGAATTGACATTGAGGCATCACTCAGCATCGAACTGAGGTCTATGGGTTACAAATCCATTATTTTAACCAACTAAACTATGAAGCCAAGGGAGCGGATAGAGAGAATCAAACTCTCGTCTAAAGATTGGAAGTCTTTCATAATAATCACTATACGATACCCGCATGTCACGACTTTTTACTGAACCTCTTGGATTCACCTGCCGAAGCAGGAGGCTTTTACTTTCGTGTAATCTAATAATTATTTATTGGTGTTTTTCATAGAATTTCACCCATCATTATCACTAACACCATATTTATGACCAACAGCACAACATGAAGTTTCTTCGATTTCTTTTTTTAATTGTTCATATGGTGGTCGTTCTATTTTACGTTGATGTGTAATGTGACAGTTATTACATAATTTATTATTTTTATTTATTTCACATCCACATTTATTATAATAATAATAATTAATTTTTTTCTCTTCAAATTCATAATTTTCATTAACAATATTACCAACATCTAATAAACCACCATGAATTTCTTTATGATAATTAGAACAAACTAATACACTTTTTTTTAATTCTTCTTTAACTATTCCCCAACTTCTAGTATATCCCTTACTTGATATTCCAAATTCTTTATCATATAAGTGATGGAATTCCAATGCCCCAATATATTTATCATACCCACATTTTGGGTTTTGGCATTTACCTCCCTTATATTTAACTGCCATTATTTTAATATTGTCCCTTCTTTTTTGAACAGCTTCTACAGAGCATTTTTTACACCTATATCTACCATCTTTACGTTTAACATATTCAGTTAAACCATGTTTTTTACATTTTTTTATCATAATATTTATTTTATTATAAAAAAATGTGAAAAACAAAAAGTGTTAAGCTCTAGCGGTAGGATTCGAACCTACGGTGAAGCATACGCTTGTCGGGTTAACAGCCCGGACCTTTCGACCAACTAAGGCAACGCTAGAATTTTAAATAAATCGTGGAAAGGGTGGAAATCGAATCCACATTTCTGGTTTTTCGGACCAGCATCTTGACCAACTTGATTACCTTTCCATTTATGTTCCAGAGTGAGCCTCATACTCACGCACCCCGACTACAATTTCAGCAATCTTTTAATATGTCTCGGAGAATAACTTGGTTTCCGTGTTGCCAACTACGGGTACAATACCATTCCGAACAGAACATTGAGGGCAGCTTATTATGCAAGCTGGAACTCATACACTTTACATCGTTTCGTGGCTGCAACCAGTAACGTTTATAGTATCGTGCAAGAAACGAATCGGATTGCAGTCCAATTCATCTGAGGAAGATTGAGAGCACGATTCCCATGCAGTTTCCCGCACAATCAGTTTTCAAGACTGTTCCCAGACCAACTCCGAGTTAATCTTCCATATCGTAGTCCTGACTGGATTTGAACCAGTGACCGTTTCGGTATCAGCGAAAAACTCTACCAACTGAGTTACAGGACTATACGAGCACACGGTGGGATTCGAACCCACGTACCTTTCGGATTGCTTTTGCAGAGCAACGCCTTTGACCAACTCGACCACATGTGCAAAATTCCAATACGTCAATGAACTATCATAAAACAAAAAACCCGACTATCTTTTCGGATGTCGGGTTCTGTTTGTGTCTGTTAAAATCTACTATTCTATAGTAATGTTTTTAACATCTGAACCCGTGTCCGTAATATTTCTGCCAAAAATTGAACAGAACGTACCATTCCCTATGCGACCATTAGTCGTTCCCGAATTGATACTATTTTGTGTAAAGGTTCTCATTTTTTTATTTTTTAAACTATATGTTTCAATTAAATACGATGCAAAGATATAAAAGGTTACAACAAATGCAAAGTTTTTTTAAATTAATACTTAATTTCTTTTGTTTTTTATGTGCCATTCTTGAATTGGAACCGAAAAACCAACTGAAAATGCCACTACTCTTATCATAAATTCACCATCTGGTGCTTTAAGTGTTCTGTTCAATAACATATCCCAATTACTGGATTGCCCACGATAATCCCAAGGTAATCCTCGTGTCATATTATAGATTGGGTCGAAAATTGCGATTCTAAGGAGAGTATATGATGCAACATACCAACACCAATCATAAAAATCAAAACCCTGTCCCAATGGAACAACAAGTAGAGAAGCAACACTACCAGCATTAGCCAAATGTCCCCATTTGGAAAGTTTTGGGTTGTGATATTCCCAAGCCTTATCTCTAAGACCATCACCAACTGCTTGTAATGTAATTGATAGTATGTTTGCTGTAAGTACATGAGTGGGGTTAGGGAAGTATGGGTTTCTTTCTTCCACCGTTAATGCTCTAAAATTATCTTCTTGAATTTTATTGGAAGAGTATGAGTTATTTTGTTCCAGTAATTGTGCATTAAGATTAACACATAAAAACGTAATTAGTATTATTAATATTTTTTTCATTAGCTTATTTTGTATTAAATACAAATTTTTATGATAAAATCCTTGAATTTCTCCAAGAGATTTTCTAAGTTATTCATTATTTATTTTTCAAGTCAATCATCGGAATCACATTTCCACCTGTCATGTAAGGCAACTCGCCATTCCATTTTTCGGCTTTCATGTATTCGACAAGCGTTGGTGTAATCGACCTCGATAGAATCTGATTAGCTCTTGCCTGTGCTTCTGCCCTGAGTGTAATGGATTCGGCTTCACCTTGTGCTTCAGCAATCTTTTTCTTGGCTGCTGCTTCGGCTTCCCTGAGTTCATTTTCTCTTTGCTGTGCGATTTGTGTTGCCTGAATTTTGGCATCAATAGCACCCTTAACGGCATCAGGAAGTTTAATTCTACCAATCCAATAGATTTTATCTACCATTATACCAATTTCATCACACTGCGCCCTGACATCAAAAGTAACGCTATCCATTAATTCACCACGTCCTTCACCATAAATATATTCCACATTGAGTTTGGAACTTCTTTCGACCAGAGCATCCCTGACCATATTCCTTAGAAACACATCTGTGATTTCATCAACACCTCTCTTATATTTTTCAAAGATTATATTTACTTTTACGGGGTCAATGTGATAAGTGATACCGACATCGGCATTTAGTTCCAGACCCTGAATATCTTGGAAATTGAAGGATTCGTCATTCGAACTACCTTCTTCGATGTCAGCAGTCCAGACATAGTTCTGTGTGAAAGTCGGGAATTTGTAAAGTTCCTGATTGATACCAATCCAGTAACGACCCGGGGTCAGTTCCTCGTAATCCACACCCTTGGATGTACCCAGTAAATAAAACTTGATACCGACATTTCCAGCAGGTACTTTACCACAACTGGAAAACAAAAGCATGAAAATAATAATTCCCATAAAAAGATTAAAAGTTTTTTTCATTTTTTTTTAATTTTTGGATTTAATAATAAGATTTCTGATAAAGAAAAACAGATGTGATACATCTGCAATTAAAATGACTATTCCCGAAATCACTGTAAGGTCAGATGCTTCGCTAAATAAATAGGGGAGCAGTAATCCGAACACGATGAAAAGGTTGATAATCACATAAAGTACACTAAAATAAAGTTTTTTCATTTCAATATTTTTTATTGCGGTACGAAGATAGTCATTATTTTGAATAAAACAAAAAAACCTGTCGAATTCGACAGGTTTTTTATTATTAATAACGAGTCCAGATTATACCTTAACTTCTTTTTCACTTAAATCGAAGGTAAAATCTAAATCTTTACCATCTAAATTAAGACTTAACTTATTTTCGTCAAACGATTTAAATTCAATAAAATTTTTCTTTGATAAGATAAGTGCGAACTTGATTTCTGCAATTTCTTGCAACACTTTTCTCCTTCTTATATTCAACATATCTGACTTAGTGGTTAGATATTTGCGAAGAACGCCTTTCTGATGTTCTTCTGAGAGACTTTGAAACATATCCGAAGCCGTTTGCACCAAGTACTTCTTTAAAGCATCAGCCATCACGTATTCATTGATTTTAAGTGAATCACCACCAAGAATTTTCTTCTTTACGTCTTCAACTTTTGGAAGACTTGATAAGCCTTTGATTTTAGTCTGGAGATTCACTGAGTTATAAGTATCACTACCTTTTTCAGCATCTGTCTTTGGTGTAAATCCATTATAATCGGTGATTCCAACTTCTTTAAGCCAATCAGCAGCTTCCTGTCCAAGTACTTCAACAAATGATTTACTTGTCTTTGGAAACAACTCTTTCTTATAGAAGTCATAGACTTTCTTGTCGCCTTGAAGTTTCTTGAGTTCCCATTCTTTCTTGGCAAGAGCTTCTGCTGAAATCGCTTTCACCATGCCACGGTTAACCAAAGGAATACTGGTAAGGTCAACAACTATTGTACGACCATATGTACTTCCACCAACATGTGCATCATGTATTACATCACAACTGAATTTAACACCATTATCAACCAATAGTTTCTCAAGACCTGCACTATATAATACTGGAAGTTCTTTGACATTCACAATACCGTCCTTCACCAATGTGAAGGTATTGTACTTATGAGTCGCAACTTTATCAATGTCAAACTTGTTCTCAGGTAGAATCGCTTCACCTTCGATAAAAATTCTGACACTGAGGTTCGCACGTTCTGAATTCCAAACCAAATCAGTTAATGGATAACCTCTTTCTGGATTGCTGTTCTTGAAATCAATCTTGACGTTCTTCTCAGCAAGTTCTGCCGTGATTTTCTGAATTTCTTTAACATCTTTGGCTTCTGCAAGTCTTTTCTTATCAGCAGCACTTAGGTCTTCACCACGTTGCACACGCTTCGCACCAATCCTTTTATAATTAAAAGATGGATGGTTGGGGTAAAAGAAGCAGGTTTCGACATTACCAAGGTCTTCGATAAGATTCATGAGACAATATGCGTCATCTGGAACAGCAACAATTGTTGATTGTCCAGCAGGAAATCTCTTTGAGGCATCAGCAACACATTCTTTGATTGCAGTTTTAAAGTCATTGAGTTTCTGCTTTCCAAATGCGTTAACTAATTGACCATAAAAATGATTATCACCAAGTGCGTAGAAAATCTTCTCTGCATCTTCATTAAGTAATTTGTCACTGAGTATGTAGATAGCAGCATATAGACTGGTTGTTGGTGCATGTTCAGTTCCGAAAGCAGTTGTTGCGAAAAAGTGTAATTCTTTAACGCTGGGGTTGACCAAGATTTCACCATCGTTGATATTGTATAGAAGCACGCTTCCATCATCACTAACACTAAACGCAAAGTCGTATAAGTGGTATCTTGGGATGGTGACCTTTACTTTCTTACCACCAGTTACGTTTTTGGAGAGTGATTGAGTGAGAGTAACATCATAATCATCAAACCCATCACAACTGATTTTTTCTCCACCAATAAGTGCAGCCATTTCGGTAAGTCGTTGCGAATCCGCATAAAAACCGTATTCAACAATAGTTGAAAATGCTAAGTTAGGTGCGATTGTATTTAATGCGTTAACTACTGATTCCCAAGAACATGAGTTATTCCAACCATCACTCATGAAGACTAAACTGAACGTGCTTTCGGAGTCTTTCACACGAATTCGTTCAATAATTTCACCAGCCAATTCCAGTGGTTTTGCAAAAGCCGTTAAACCAATTGGTTTTAGAAATCTATCGATTGCGTCATTTAAATCACTAAGTTGCTTTAATGAAGTGACCTCAACATTTTCTTTCAAGATACCTGCCTCATCTTTTCCCGAAAACCAAATAATACTGATTCGGTCATTCGGCTTAACCATGTTAGAGATTTTGTTTTTTAAATTTCTTCTGATTTCAGGCAACTCATAATACATTGACCCAGAAACATCAATAATCACCAAATGATTAACTGATTTCGGTGCTTCGGTTTTAGGTGTATCAACATTAACTTCTTCAGTACAGAGAAAATAATTTTCATCAATTTTTACGTGCTTCATTTTCTAAATTTTTAGATTAATAAAACACAAATTTAATAAAATAAAATCATTAAACAAATAATTTTGCATGTTTTTTTAAATTTTCTTCTACCAATAATGGCTGGGTATTTGTATAGTTAAAACATTTTCGTTGTTCTTCTGGTAAGATTAGATTGAAACTTGAACATGGAATCTTGTGGTCAATATGCCAATAATTTCCATAATTATCCCATGTCATTCCATCTCTGAATTGTATTTCTAAGTAATTCCTATATTCTTCTAACGAACACCCAAGTAATTCAAGTGATTTTGCTGATTTTGATTTACCACGCAATAAAGTGTTTATACGTCCACGTAAATTTATTGTTACCCTGAATAACGGGTCTGTTTTTTTTCTTTTTTTTGTATTGGCGTTATTTCTTTTTTGTACCTTTTCTTTATTATTGACGTAATAGTTGTGATTTTGTTCTCTATGAATTTCACCATTTTCTTACCGAAATAGAATTGATGTGCTTCATCAACTACAAGTAAATCAATGCATGGTAAATCATTGCCGTCAAGAGTTTGAGGTAAACAAATATTGACTTGTGATTTCTCATTGTATTCACTAAAGGTTTCAACCTTATTATGTGTGAAATCGGGTTTAAGGTCGTCAGAAACCGTTTTATAATATTGTGTTCTTAATACCGTTGTGCCATGTGTCAAAACCAAGACCTTATGCTTTGGGTTTTTTCTAAGATAATCTTCAATAAGATAAATCGACATCAGGGTTTTACCTGCACTTGGTGCAGCAGCAAGAACCGTTCTTTTATTATTAACGAGACTTTCTTGGGTCTCGGTTATTATTTTGTCTTGAAATTCAAGAATTCTTTTACCATTTCTTTGATTAATCCAATTACGGAATTCTGTATTCATTTAATCTCTTATTGATGAATCACAAATCTATGTATAATTTATTAGATTTACAAACAATTATCAAACAAAACATCCCCAACACATTGAATTAGTGTTAAGGATGTTTAAAAAGTACTACTTGTGGATTATGTTAGGAGCACTTGGATGAACCGCACGCCATACAAACAAGACACCCCTCTTTATATTCAAGATGCTCACTCCCACAATCAGGACAAACACCTTTTCCCTTTTCACCGTCTTTGATGTATCTTTTAATCACACGACCAACACCGTTCTTCCATGTATTGATATGGTCATCACCAAACGTCAGGGAATCTATGATTTGATGCACGAAAACCAGTGGCATTTTATGTCTGAGAACTGCCGAAATCAGTTTGGCGTAATTCCAATACACAGGATTAAATGCGTGGTTCAAACCCGTGTGTACGTGTTTCTCACCTTTATTATCTACGTATTCAATATCATATCTCTTGATGCGTTTCCCATCAACCTCAATAATGTTCTTAACAACTTCACAGTCTTTAAGATTGGTTGGTAGATTACTCAAACCGTTTTCATATTTACCTGTAAAAACTTCATATGGTCTACCGTCTTTAAGTCCAACAACGGCAATCCATTTCTCCAAATTATTTTGGAATCTGTGGATTTCTCCTTTGAGTCTTTTCGGTCTTTTAGGTGCGTGTACTTCTTCTGGGGTTTCTACTTTCTTTTCGTTTGTTACCAGAACACCACTACGACTGCCTTCACGATAAACAGTGATTCCTTTACAACCACTACGCCAACCAGTTTCATAAACTTTAGCAACTGTCTCTTCATCAATGTGTTCGGGGAGATTAACCGTGACTGAAATTGAATGGTCGATATGTTTTTGTAACCTGCCTTGCATCTCGACTTTTTTAACCCAGTCAACATCGGCAGACGTTGCTTTATAATATGGAGATTTTTTAACTATTTCCCTAACTTGTTCATCTGACATGGTTTTAACCACATCGATATCATATCCATTTATATCTAACCAAAGTTCGAAGTTGTGATGGAATACCTGATACTCCATCCAAGCAATACCTTCGTCATCAACAAAATCAATACGAACATCTTTTTCCTGTGGATTAATTTTTCTTCTTCTTTTATAAACAGGTAAAAACACGGGTTCACATCCTGAAGTGGTTTGTGTCATCAATGAAACAGTTCCTGTTGGAGCAATTGTTAGTAACGCAATATTTCTCCTGCCATATGTAACCATATCAGCAAATAAGTCTGGGTCTTTTTTTGAAATTCTCTCAATAAATGGATTCCCAAGTTCATTACTCGAATTGTAAATCGGGAATGCACCACGTTCCTGTGCCATGACAACACTTGACCTATAAGCTGCCAATTTAAGCGTTTCATGAACTTTCTCACTGAAGTCAGTTCCATCATCATTCCCATATCTTAAACCCATTCCTGCAAGCATATCGCCTTCAGCAGTAACACCGAGTCCAGTTCTTCTGCCTTGCTGTGTTTTTTCCTTGATTTTCTCCCAGAGATTGATTTCATATAACTTAATGAATTCGTCTTCGGGGTCAGCTTTAATCTTTTCGAGAATAGCATCAATTTTTTCGAGTTCTAAATCAATAATGTCGTCCATGTATCGCATGGCAATCATCACGTCTTGTTTAAATAATTCCCAATGAAATATTGCATTAGGTGTGAATGGATTACTAACGTATCCAAAGAGATTAATTGCAAGTAGTCTGCAACTATCATATGGACATAATGGAATCTCACCACATCTCCTAGTTGAAATTCCATTTACAATGATGTTTCGACCAATATCTTCTTTAAGACAAAATACTGGTTCTTTATCACAAGTGTTGATTTCAATAATATTATCAACAAAGTTACCCATGTCTCTGAAATTATGTTCAACATTCATTTTAGTCTCCTTGGTATCATCACCTAGAAATCCAATTTTCTTACGATATTCAACTAAACCACCATTAATAGTAATTAATTCATATTGAATTTTGGTTTGATAATCTTTATAATCATTTTTACCATCAGGAAAGGATGTCATTTTACTATCACGTCTTTTATAGATACCCCCAAGAATACCATTTGATTGCATAATCATTTGAATATTTTGGAGTAATTTTTCGTTACTCTGTGCTAGTCGGATAGTATAGCCAGATTCATTTGAGCCTTGTACTGAACCATCACAATAAAACATCGCAGCAATATAATACTTACCAACATTGGAAGATGAATTATTCATTATAAATTCAGGAACAACGTGCTTATTTTCGTAGCTATAACCATACTCACTAAATATTTGAGATAACCACGGAGAAGATATTCGAGTTTTATCGATATCGTTAGAATAAGTAATAAAATACTTTGATAATTCACGATTTTTAATATTATTTCTTACTCCAAAATGTTCGTGCAATATATCAATAGAATCACAAACAATCTTAGTTATTCTTTTACTATCATCACCCCAAAAATCTAAATGAACCCTTGGTTTTGATTCATCAAAACAACCGTCACCCATTACTAAACCAACCAACATTGCAACATGCTCATCAATTGTATTAGGTAATAACCCAATAATTGAACCATCATTATTAGGTGTGGGTATTAATATTTTGTGGTTAGGGGTTAAATACTGTGCTTCAACCATCCCTTCTGTTGTTGCAATATGGTGGTCGAGAGTGCTTTTTAATCTAAATCCTTTGGATGTTGTGATTTCCATCACTTCCGCAGATACTTGAGTTAGAAATACATTACTTGCTTCTCTATTAATAGTACCTAATTTAGTATTATCAATTTTCCAATTTTCAGGTTTTTCTTCACCATCATCAACATACGATATTCGACTATCACAAACAACGGTGTTTTTCACTTTAGAATCATACAAGTCACCAAATTTAACATACCCATTATTAGTTAATAAATATTCTGATGATGGGAAACAGGGATTAGTGCTAACTGTCTTAAACCCAAAATCTTGATAGCAATCTGGTATGCTTTCACGTTGAACAGCGTCCCAGAAGAGTATACCGGGTTCGGCATACTGCCATGCATTATGGATTATTTTTTTCCAAAGTTTCTCGGCATCAATCTCTTTAGTATATTTAGGGTCTTTGCTTTCAATTGGATATTGTTGTAAAAAACTATTACCTGAAAGTGCTGCTTTCATGAAATCATCAGTTAGTTTCACGCTGACGTTTGCACCAGTCACCATTCCCTCAGTCATTTTAGCATCTATGAAGTTCTCGGCATCGGGATGTTTTACATTAACACTTAACATCAACGCACCACGTCTTCCGTCTTGTGCAACTTCTTTCGTACTATTTGAATATCTTTCCATAAATGGTACGATACCCGTGCTGGTAATTGCGCTATTTTTTACTGGACTCCCATTTGGTCTGATGTGAGATAAGTCGTGACCAACACCGCCTCTGCGTTTCATTAACTGAATCTGTTCTTGGTCAATCTTTAAAATACCACCATAAGAATCTGATTTACCATCGTTTCCAATTACAAAACAATTGGATAATGACACTACCTGATTATTGTTTCCAATTCCTGACATCGGAGAACCTTGAGGTACAATTCTTTTGAAATTTTTTAATGTGTTATAAATCTGTTCTTCTGATAATGGATTAGGGTATTTGGCTTCGATTCTCGCAAGTTCTTCAGCGATTCTGTGGTGCATGTCATCGGGTGTGAGTTCGTAGTAGCTTTGTTCATCCTTTAGACAATACTTGCGTATCCAAACATCTCGTGCTAATTTATCTCCTTTGAAATAATCTAATGTTGCTTTTTCTACTTGTTGTTTTGTGTAAGTTTTTCGATTATTTTCCGTCATAAGTTTTTGTATTTTTTTATAATTTTTTATGTTCACAAATGTAGGTGATGGTGAGGATAAATACAAGGTATATTGTAAAAATAAATCATTTTTTTATGAAAATTTGTTGGGTTTCTTTATTAATTTTTTTTATTTTTATTAACGTGTTCAGGGAGAAGAAATTAAAGAAAAAGGGTGTATGAAATTAATCACACACCCCAAAAAAAACGGAAATTGATACAAAAAAACAGAAAAAATTATTGTTCTACTTTGGTAATGTCATCATCTTCGATGAGCGATTTAGATTTTGTTGCGAAATCCATATCAGTACTGCTCATGCTGCGATAACTTACCGCTGCTGCATTAAGTGTTGAACTCATATTAAATACACCATCAGCATTTGTAGTATATGTATATGTATTACTTCCACTAATACCGAAACTACTTCCAACATCAAATGCGTCTTGATTAGCTGCGAGATAAATGAAATTCCAATCATCGTTTTCACAATCCTTAATAAGTTTTTTCACGTCATCGATTCTGAATTCCCGACTCGCATTTTCATTGCCATCAGTAACGACACAAACCAAAACCTTATTAGGTCTGTCCTTTTTGCTCATTTTCTTAATGAGTGCCTTGTCATTATTAATGGTCTTACCGATTGCGTCATAAAGAGCGGTTGTGCCTCTGGGGAACCATTCGGTTTCCGTGATATCCTTAACCTCTTTAATATCTACGTTATCGTAAAGCAATTCGTATTTGTCATCGAAAAGCGCAACGGTGATTGTTGCGTCATCAGGTAATTCTCTTTGTTGTTTCAAGAAAGTATTGAATCCACCAATACTGTCCTTCATGATACTCGACATTGAACCACTGCGGTCAAGTACGCATATAATGTGGGTTTTTTCACCAGTCACAACGGTTTCAGTAGTTGTAGTAGTTACAGTTGTGATAGTTTTTTTCTTTTTCGCCATGTTGTCATATTACATAAACATAAAGTTATTTTCAACAAATATAATTCTTATTTAATTAAGAAACAAGCTATTTTTAAATAGACTAAATAAAAATATGAAAAAAAATAGTATTTATATAAAATGAAAAAGATTAAACAAATAATTAGAGAAGAAATTCAGCGTTTAATCGAAGATGATGTTGATTGGGATTTACATGAACTGATGGATGAAATCTTCCACGAAACTGTTAGGGGTTTTTTGAGGGCACGTGAAAGAGGTAGTGGAAAACAACCTTGGAGTTTCTTGCCATTCCCTCGTCTGAAGAAGATTTGGGAAGATTATATTAAAAATGGTTTTGTTAGAGATGAACAGGGTCTGGAGATAATCGCAGGTATCATGACACGTAATATTCTGAAACTAAATGCCAACACCGAACTCAGTGGACACGTTAATTACGGGGTTGATGATAAACTCGAAGAATATGATATAACTTGGGAAGATTTGTGGGAAGGGGATTTTACTTTTGACGATTATATGAGAGACGAAATCACAAACATCAGCGATTATGGTCTCGAACCACTATTAAAGTTATTGGGTCAATTAAGACGACAAACAAAACCCGAAGAAAAACTGGTTACAATTGATAGAATGTTAAATGTAATTCATCACACAACAGATTTAGCTAATATTTTTCTACAAGGTGGTGTTAACGACCTCAATAATCTTTCAGGTTATTACAAAAATGATAGTGGGTATTCTTGGGAAGACTATAGTAGTGTTTCAGGAAATTATAAAATGAGTGATTATAGATAGATAATCGGAAAACATCAATTATTTATCATATTCTTTCCCAATAAACCCTCACGATGCATTCTGGTCTTTAAATTCCTAATCCATTTAATTTTTTCTTCACCCTGTAATGTTCTATATATATTACCTAATGTTGGGGATATCATAACTAGTTCATTAAATGTAGTTTTATCCCATTTATTACCGTATTTATTTTTTAGTTGTTTAATATTATGAATCTGTCCTTCAATTTCGAATTTAGTTGAATTAACATCACTAACAGATTTTTCGTTAGCAACCAATTGTTTACGCTTATTTAAATCATTAACGATATGATTATTATGTTGTACGTTATCAATCCAATGTGCTAATTCATGGTGAATAGTTCCCTTAATTTTCTCTTCAGTAAATTCATTAGCTAATGAATGTGCTTTGTCATCACTTAATTTAGCAACAGCAGCACTAATTGAATTATAATTCTTAACAAATGAAATCGCACTTGGGTTCATATTTAATTGAATTATAGATGAATGTGGGTTATAATTATTCCCACCCCCATTATTAATGTAAATGTTAACTGGGCTTAAGTTATGTGCTGCAACAGCTTCATCGGTTTTAAATATTGACGAGTCAGTTTCTGAAGCCACAAACATATTACTATTGACAATTCCAGTACGATTTATTTCATCAATTGCTTTAGCAAAATACGTGTCATATATTAGGTTAACATCATCATCAACATTCGCTAATTTTTCGTTTAAAACTGTGGCAATTGTTTCATTAATAATTTGAATTATATTCATCGTTAATATATTTACATATAAATACAATAATTATAAAAAATGTTGTTTCATAGCAACATAGTCGGGTTAAACCCGATTATCATACTACAAAACAACATTGTACCCCCGATGGGATTCGAACCCATGACCCGATGTTTAAGAGACACCTACTCTACCAACTGAGCTACGAAGGCATATTGTGGGAATGGTAGGACTCGAACCTACATGCCGAAGCGGGAGTTTTACAGACTCTTGGGTATTCCAGCACCCAACATTCCCATTAGTGAGCACGGCAAGATTCGAACTTGCGTGTTAATTATGTCTCCCCTGCATGTTATGGTTGTAAACCCACACAGTGTACCAGCTCAACATGAACCTAACCTCTCAGTCACGTGCTCATTCAGTGTGCACCCGGTAGGAATCGAACCTACGTCACTTGGGTAAAAACCAAGGGCATATCCCCTTTGCTACGGATGCATTTTATTCTAATTCTTCATATTCTCTTTTTAATTTATGACACCTTCCATAATTCCCACCTTTTGCTGCTAAACCAACAGAAATTAATGATTGTCTCATATTAAAATTATACTTCAATAGCGTTTCCAATAATTTCTCATCACTTATTTTACATCTATTACTATTTTTTTTATTTCTACCTCTCCACGTTGATGTTAATGAATGGCAATTAGGACATAATGCCTTTAAATTACCTCTTTCATTATTATAATGATTTCCATCAGTATGTTCCAATTCGAGGGTTATTTCCTCACCAAGCCATTCAAATAACTTACATCTCTCACATTTTCCGTCTTGTTCTAACATGATTCTTTTCTTTAGTCGTTCAAAACTTAATGTAGAATAATCTGCTTTCAATAAATTACTATTGTATTTTTCAATTCTTTTATAATTTATTTCTTTCCATCTTTCTTTTGATATAATCTTTTTCACATAACGACCACTCAATTTTTTACTTACCTTTTTATTAATTTCATTTCTTTTTAATTTAGTACTAAATCCTCTGGCACATTTAGATGAACAAAATCTACCACTACCATATGAACCATCATGTTCATTTTTACAATTTTCACATTTTTTCATAATTCGAACTATTTTAATATAAATACCTGAACAATTAAAAAGGTTCAAATTTCTCGTTCCCCTATCTGGAATCGAACCAGACCCTTCGGTTTAAAAGACCGAGGCAATACACCTGTTTGCTATAGGGGAATATAAACTCAATATTTCAAATAACTATTTTTCACAAAACCTGTGGGGTAATAAACGTTTTTCACAGGTAATAACTGTTTTTCACTAACTAATCAGGGTAAAAATGTTTAACACAAAAAAAAACCCGACTCTTTCGAATCGGGTTCTTCTGGTGAATATAAAGTCATTACTATTTATATCGTCCCTTTAGACATAGTTCTCCCGATTCCGATAAGCATCTGCTTATAAGATTTATAAAGATAATATGTGCTAAAAGTTGTCATTGTTCTATTTTTAGATTTCTGATTACAAAACTACAATATAAATACGAAATAAACAAGGAAAGGTTACAAAAAAATGTAATTATTTTTTATTTTATTAAATAATATACTCATAACCATCCTTGAAAGGCTTACTATACACTGGTCTTACTTGTTTCCAAATAATCTTAGCATATGGTCTTCTATCGTATAATTTAAATAAAATTGAAACATATTTTGATAATTTTGCTTGTTCAGCAAACTTTCTACGTTCAGTTATTTCATTCACATGATAGATTCTCACAAACTCCAATAATGCCTGTCTCTCAATTTCATTGAAATCGGCTTGTAATTTAGTTGCTGTTCTTTTCAACCAATTATAGAATTCATCTGGAACTCTGTCCAGTAATTCATCGAACTCATAATTATCTCTCATATGTTCCCAAACAACAAGGTTTGAAACATTTGTAAGAATAGCATGTAATCTAACGTATTCACTGAATTTCCATTTAAATCTAAATCCATCTGGAGCACGAAAAACATATCCTTCCTTATTTTCAGTTTCTTCGAGTTCTTTAAGGTCTTTTATGTTGAAATCATATAATCTCACAACACTAAATAAATCACTATATAATTTAACCAGTGTTGCATGAGGTATTTCTTCGCCAGTTTCAGTAACTAAATTAGTTAACAACACAAGTTCCCTTCTTTCACCGTAGTCCACAACTATTCTATTTTCTGGATAAATTGCTTCAAACAAATATGTGCAATTTTCATTGAGTTTAGCTGTTTTTAAACCAATCATTTTCTTAGCCTCAATTGATTGTTCTGAAATAAATGAACCTCTTGAAGCCACAATCCATTCCATTCTTAGTTTATAGTAAAAGACAATGATTAATGAACCATCCATCTTCTCATATATTTCAAATGGTTGGGTTAAGTCGATTTCACCTGCCTCATATTCTTGAAAGTTCTTGAACTTCTGGAAAGGACGTGCTAAGATATTTCCATCGGCATCAATCACCATACCACGACAAGACATGGTATAGACATCCCAAAACTTCTTTGATTGAGCTTTAGGACTATAATTAAGAATCCAGATATCATATTCTGGGTGCTTATTTGCTACTATCAGACTTTCGTTGATATAATTATTTAATATATTCCAGTCAACTTTTAATAATAATTCCATTACTTTATAAATATATAAATTGGTTCGTACTTAAATTTCTCGGCTTTATCTCGTAAGTTAATGTTACTTAAAGCCAGTTTCAATTTTTTACTACTTTAAACCCGTCTGATTCGACAGGTTTAGAGTAGCGGGAGAGAGATTCGAACTCTCGACCTCATGATAATGAGTCATATGCTCTAGCCAACTGAGCTACCCCGCCATGTATCGACACTACCATGTAATGTCGACATATGTTCTACCAAACCGACTCCTATCATATTTGATTCGAAGCGGTTTTTTCATCCACTGTTTCCTGTTTTTTGAAACAAGTTTCCAGTTTGGAAACGTGGTATTGATACCTTTTCTTTTACCACGACAAGTTTCCATGTCATCGTAAATAAACCCACCATACCATTTAGAGGTTCTGTTTTCACTGCGGTGATAACCACAATAACTACAATGGATTTTTCCTTTGCTTTCAAGATATCTCTTGTAAGCACGATTAAATTCACTGCGATTAGCGGTGTTGTTTACTATGTTTTTAACTTTCATTGGTCTCGAACACTACATTTGAGCGGCGTTACGAGACTTCCTTAAATTGTTCTTTCATTTTTTATGTTTTTGTTTTCTACTATATTTTTCACCACTACATGCAGCACAACTACATGGACTTCCAGTTGTACGGAAAACATGTTGTCCATCGCTCTCAGTCATTCCGTATTTCTTTAAACGTTTACGATAATGACTGAACATTTTCTTAACTCGTTCTCTACTAATCATAATTAATCAAGCCAAATATCATGTTCAACACACCAATAATCAAGGCTAAGACCTTGCCATATCCAAAAATCGAACATGTCATCACGTCCTGTTTCCATTGTTATTTCGAGCATAACATAAATGAAATCAGCTACTTTCTGTAATAATTTTTTTCTTTTAGCTTTTAATTTATCGTTCATAATTACTAATAAATACTTGGTTGTAGCTCAATGACTACAAAAATACTGCTCAAATATATGAAAAAATGAGCAGTATTCCTACGAATTTTGAGCCGATTGAGCCATATGTGAGCCGATTGTTTCCAAGGCGGGATTTGAACCCGCACGCCCGAAGGCACTGGTTTTTGAAACCAGCACGTCTACCATTCCATCACTTGGAATTATTTTCTTTTTCTTATTACTTTCTTAATTACAGTTTTTCTTGGTTTGCTTCTATCAACCTTCTTACCGCAACAGTTTTCCTTGGGTATTGTATTTCTACCTTTAATCTTAGACATTATAGATTATCAAATTTCTTTTCAATCTTAGCTAAGTCTTTCGATATGCGTTTTAACGCACTAAACCAAGCTGCCCACATTAGAATAGTATATCTACCATCCCATTCACCATCTTCCCATGCACTGAAATCAACAACTTCAACTTCGAAGTTAATTACACCATATTTTAAAATGGCTTCCACAACAGCATTTAAGTATTGCTTGTTCTTACATATTACCTCAAGTTCCCAACTCTGGGCATTTGAATTTACATCTGCATTAATCATAATTCCATTTTTTATTCTGAAGTTTATTTATGTTTCTTCTTCGTTTATTATGTATTTTACGTGTTTTTCGTTTTTCAATGGTTATTCTCTTTTGATTGATAATCATTTCTTCTCTAACATTAGGTTTGATTCCTGCACTGGAATATTTTGCAACATATAACGTTGAGCATGAATTTATTGTTAATAGTGCAATTAACGTTATTAATGTTATTAATTTATTTCTCATTATCATTATTATTTTAATTCATCATCAAAAAGGTTGTTGAAACAATCCTCTGAATTATAAACCCACTTCTTGGCTTCAATTAATTTTTTCTTTGCGAAATCCAGAACCAAACAACAAATATTTCCTTGGTCTTTCAGATGATAATCCAGAAAGTCCTTACGGTCTTTGTCGTCACCAAGTTCAAGAATCTTTAATGCTTCTTCTCGACAATCTTTACGAAGTTCAATCTTTATCGCTTTTTTTAATTCTTTCATTGTTTTTAATTAAAAAGTCTGGTGGTGAGACTTGAACTCATGTTACCGACCTCCTTGCTTCCAAGTTGCCGATGTTGAGAACCAAACTCGCCTTTGTTTATTTGTAACAATACCACCTGACTTTAGTAGCTGAAGCGGGACTTGAACCCGCAAGACCCTTTTGGGTCGATGGATTTTAAGTCCATTGCGTTTGCCAATTTCGCCATTCAGCCATTATTCATTGGTTGATTCTAATATTATTCTATTGTCGAACCCGCCTTTATTATGTCTTTTACTTGACTTAACTTCTTTAATATCATTTAAATCGAATTTATGAAATTTTGCAATAGATTCAAGAACTTGCAAAATATCTGCGAATTCTTCAACACTTGGCTCTTCACGAAATTCCCCGATTTCTTCTTGGAGTTTTTTATAGAGTTTTTCAAGATATTCAGCATCGTTCTCGGCAATATGATACTTATGACCAACGCCAGATTTTTTTAATATCTTTAGTATCTTATCCCGTACAAGTTTATTATACGTTTTCATACTTGCAACAATAATTTATTATCGTCCTTGTTATAAATTCTCGTAATTACACCTTGACCCCAAATATGTTGAATATAATATCCTTTGAAAAAATAAATTGAGTTGGCGAAATCACAATCAAGTTCACTAACAGTGATTGTTGCTACTTTCTGAGTGATATAATCCAACACAAAATTCAACTTATTATTTGGGTATGGTTCAGAACCTTTATAATAGCACTCATTCCTATACTCATCATCGTGTTCCAAAATTAATCGATACATAAGATTATCAAAATCATGAGTTTCTAACCACTTTTCAAAACGCACATAACGTCCATCAGCAATTTCTTGCTCTTTAGCCATTTTAGCAATATATGCTTCAGTTTCGGCTTTACCCTCTGGCGATTCCATATACGCCTTCATTTTTTCAATGTCCATCTTCTTTAGTTTTCAAGGTTAATAAGGTGGTGACTTACTTAAAGTAATTGGTCAGAGAGTCGAACTCAAATGCCATCCAATTCTTTGACAACCTTTCCCATGAAGTTCAGTTGCCGATGTGT